>RCUF01000068.1_pt1 | contig 73498 bp, 95 predicted proteins | sample 2166311 | NCBI WGS metagenome assembly RCUF01 (sample SAMN09932608, study PRJNA488358) | compost metagenome | feature: garden; material: soil; isolation source: compost soil in 4-hydroxybenzonitrile-enriched culture | place: Germany: Experimental Botanical Garden Goettingen | collected 2016-01-27 | reverse complement strand
GCGCTCCTTCTCTTCAGCTGCCTTATGTTCCGCTTCTAAGCGCTCTTGCTCTTCAATTCCCTTATGCTCTGCTTCTAAGCGTTCTTTCACACTTGCTGTCCTATGTTTTGTTTCCAAAGGTTTTTGTTCTTCAACTGCCCTCCATTCGGACTCGATGAGTTCCAGTTCCTTCTTCAATCTCCGTTCGGATTCTAAGCGTTCCTTCTCTTCAAATGACTTACGCTCGGAATCAAGGCGCTCTTGTTCCTCAGCTGCCCTACGTTCGGAATCTAAACGTTCTTGTTCTTCAGCTGCCTTGTGTTCCGCTTCTAAGTGTTCTTGCTCTGCCGTCTTGCGCTTAGACTCTATTTGGTCTTTTTTTTGAGAAGATTTCTGTTTATTTGATTCTCTTTTCCAGATGGTATTAATCTTCTGGATTAATGATTTCTTCGGTTTAGAAGTTAGAATCTGATCGTATAGATCACCCTGTTCATCATCCTCATGATCTTCCTCAGATGAAAAAACAAGAACATCTCTGATTACTTCGTTAAAGTCATCCTCATAATGAACAATTGCAATATCGAATTCTTGCAAAGTAGCAATTAGTTGATTACGGTATGGTAGTTGATTATCCACGATAGCTACAGTTCCAAGAGACGAGGCTGTTGAAGCTATGGCCTGCAACACCGCTGTTTCATCAGCTGTAAATGCTGTAACTTCCCACTTGGGAAATTTTTTTTTCAAATAAGTGTAGATAGTCTCCTCGTTAACAAAAATGTGCAATCTCTTCTTTATGTTTGTTCACTCCTTTATGCGAACGGATCTTACATAAAAGTTGCGGTAATACATTACAATCTCATAGCAAATTTCGTTCATAATTAGTGACGACTCCCATTACAACGTTAAGGGCTTCTCAGAATATGGAGACCCGCAACCTTATCTCTACCTGAAGGCTCCGTCCAAGCCCAATTTGTTAGTGGTTGCGACATTAATCATTTTTACTACAATTAGACTCAGTACAAACAACGACTCTACCTGCACTTTCAGCTTTGTATTTTGTAAATTGAATAAGTTGTAACCAGCTAACATAAGGTTTTTGAATACATTCGTTGCTATTTTGCTCATCATGATCATTGAAAGAGATATGGCTATAACGATTTACCAGTTGTCGTGAAAATTTATGCGCATAATCCTTCCTCTGGTTAGCCATTTTTTCGTAAATCTGAGCTCGATATAAAACTGCTTTTTTCCGACGATTTGATTCTGGTTTCTTTCGAGAAAGTGATACTCTAATTTCATTGAGACGATTTTGATTTCTAAGTAAATGTTTTGAAATTTCAGGCTCTTGATGATGAGCTAGTCTCATAGAATTCAGATCAACACCTATGTTCTTATCCGATAAAGGAAGTGGTTGATGCTCAACTTCGCAGGATATACAGGCATAGTACTTCCCACCATTAACTAGGATTGTACAAGTTTTCATTTTGCCTTGAGGCTGCCTATGAAGTTTAATTTTTACGTTACCAATCATTGAAAGATAGATTTTGTTGCCAGTAATGGCATATCCACTTTGCGGGTATGTAAAGGAATTGTAACGCTGTTGTGCTTTAAACTTAGGAAAGCCCGGCGTTTTTCCTTGCTTTACACGACGAAAAAAAGCCTGAAATGCTTTATCTAATCGTCTAGCCACATCTTGAAGTACTTGTGAATGAACTTGTTTTAATGCAGGAATATACTGCTTTCGTTCATAAAGGGTATTTACTTGATCATAGTAACTTAGACCTTTTCCCTTTGTTCTATACTCCAAAATGCGTTCCTCTAATAGCCTGTTGTAAAGCAAGCGGCAACGCTCTAGCGTGAAGTCAATTTTCTTAAGTTGTTCTTTATTCGGATAGAGACGGTATCTAAAAGTAACCAGTATTTTGGTCCTACCTGTTTTTTTGTTTTTCGATCTTATCTCATCTCCTTATTCGGAAATAAAAAACGTCAAAATAATTCCGTTTTCCGTTTTCTTAATTCCGTTTTCCGTTTTATTAATTATAAACAATTTTCCAGTTCTCTTCAACTGCTTTTGAATGTTAAAATAGAAGAAAAATCGAAAACGGTGATTGTTGTGGAAATAAATAGAATTATTGGTGAAAATGTGAAAAAACTTCGGGAACTTAATAAAATGACGCTTTACGATTTGTATGTGCAAACAAATATATCGCAGCCTACCATTAGTGCAATTGAAAGTGGCCGTCCAGCAAAGATAGAGTATTTATTGAAAATATGTGCGGTCTTTGGTGTTTCTCTTCAGGATATTATTCCTTCGGAGGCTGCCCAATTTCCAAAAGGTGAAGAACAAAGCTCTGCTTATTCAGCATTAAAAGACATCAGCAACGATGAGCTGAAGAGTTTAGAAAAACTTTTAGACTCCAATGCTTTGCCCTTACTTAAAGTGATTATCCCGCTTAAAACGGCTATGGATGAATTGGAAGAGGATAATAAAGAAACATTGAAAAATATTATTTACTCTATTATTGAAAATGATCATAAAAACACCGGTTCTCAGGGATGAGCCATCTTTAAAATGAAAGGGTTTTATAAAATAAAAAAGAGAGCTACAAATTACGTAGCTCTCTTTTTATGTGTATTAAGTATTTTCATTATGTTATGATAGCTTTAGACAACAGAAGGCTTTACGGGTGGTCGGCTAACCTCTCAGAAGGGAGGTGATGCCTTGTGACTGTTAATGAGACGCTATCTTTGATCTTAGCTTCCAATACCTTACTCATTGCACTGATCGGTTTAATCATGTCGATCATTGTTGCCATTAACAGCAACCAAAAAAAATAGACCGCCCACGGACAATGGATGCGGTCTATTTTTCAAACTGCTATCTTTTTCCAGCCGATCACTCTTAAAGTGACTGTTGTTTTAGACGGTGTTAGCAGCACCGTCTTTTCTTATGTCTATAATATCACATCACAACAAGATATGGAATTACCGGCTTTTTTTATTTCTCCTGCCTGAGTGACACCAGGAACGATATGCACCACTGGAACTCCCATCATCACCTATCGTACTCGATACCACGATCTGGAGCTGGAGATCGATCTAAGTAGCGGCCAAGTTCATCCACATGTTTTGATACGTGTTGCATGTAAACACCCTTTTCACTCACATATCGTTCTAACTGAGGGTGCTCAGGATCATTCTCTTTCAGGTAATGTATTTTACGATCGAGCAGACGCACTTTACTCATATTTGAATCAATATCGTGTTGGATTTCATGTCCCGTTCGTTCTGATTTACCATACTCTTTCTCTCTAACTAATATTTGCTTTTCTAGTTGTCGTTGTAAATCATCAAGCTTTCCATTATCTTTAAAGATTAGTTTAATTTTATGTAGATCGTGTTGCTTTACTGCAATGTACTTATTATGTGCTTCAGGAAAAGAATGATTTGTTGGATTTATACCGCTATCTAACTCTATAATTTTTGCGTTTATTTGTTTCAGTTGTTCTAATATTTTATTTCCACGTCCATAAAATCCAATGACGACATCTTTTCCACCTTTATTAACAAATTTTTGATATTCCTTATTGTATCTTAGGTTTTCCAATTTCACGACAATATTGCGATCCTCCGGGTTATAGGAAATCTTATAGTAGTGGTATTTTGTGTATTCTCCTTCATATGGTGTCATGTATCTCATCGAATCTTTTGAATAGAATTGGAAATCTTCTTGAGTGCGTTTCATATAATCACTAACTGTCTCGCTATCCTTTTGTCGAGGAAAGTCGTATTTATATGTTTTTCCATTAATGACTGCAATGGCTTTTTCCACAATTCCCAATGAAGGGATATTCTCTCTTATTAACCCCATTTCTGAAAAGTCCTTTGCTAAGTACTGAACTTGTTCGGCCCGAAAGTCAATATTCGTGCTTTTCATGAGGTTTAATCCTCCGGAATCAGTGTTTAATACAATCCGTCCATCAATAAAATTTTCAATCATTGTTTTAATCAACCTCCAAAAACGTTTTTTTCAATTGTCTATCAGCTTACTACTTATTTTTCGATAACTGGTGATCGATGTGAAGTTTGATTTACTATTTAAACTAACGCTCCATCCCACGATCAGGACTTGGTGATTGATCTAAATATCGGCCAAGTTCATCAACATGTTTTGATACGCTCCCCATGTAAGCATCTTTTTCATTCACGTAACGTTGTAACTGAGGATGTTGTGGATCATTCTCTAGCAAATAGTGAATTTTTCGGTCGAGCAGTCGTACTTTAAACATACTTGAATCAATATCCTGTTGGATTTCACGTCCTGTTCGTTCTGGTTTATCTTGTTCTTTTTCTCTACCTAAAGAAACCGTATAGTCTCTAAAGAGCTGCTTCAATTCATCGAGACGATCTGTTTTCGCAGCTTGAACTACTGCTCTATAGTACCTTTCAACATCCATTCTCTCCCACTGAATATCGTAACCAGCTTCTTTGGCCATTTGAGAGAAGAACATCCTTCCGGATCGACCATTTCCCTCTCGAAAATAATGACCATAATTAATCTCGTTATAATGCTTAGCGGTTTTTTCCACAAATTCATTTAGATCCTTAGATTTTAAGAAATTATCACGTTGCAACTGTGAAAATGCATAATGGGCATGACGTTCTAAATCTTGATGAGGACAAAAAACAAAACCACCCTTTGTTATTGTTGTTGTTCGTGGGGTTCCAGCCCATTCATATACATTCTGAAATAAGTATTTATGTATAATCTTAAGATGTTCATAATCAAATCTTCCCTTTAAAGGTTTGAGTTCTAATTCAAAAGCACGGTAGGCTGTTTCAGCTCTTTCAAATTTACTTAATTCCTCAATGGTTTGATATCCTCGCTTATTGATCAAAACATCAGAATTAGGATATGTGTATGACAAGACCTGTCTCTCCTTTCATAACCCAGAATCCTTAACCCCCATTTTTTCATAGAATTCTTTTTGCGCTATTTTTCCAGTGTAAAAATCAAAAAACAACTGTTTTTCCTCGTTTTTAATTTCAATACCTTCGAAACGAAAATTAGCCTTCATTTTATCAAACGCTTTTTCCATTTCATCTTTATAAATTTCAGTCATTGGTGATTCCTCCTTCGTAATTTTCCTTCAATCAGTAATCATCGATCAATGTTGCGATCTACTGCAGGACTTTTCGCTATATGCTGGTTCATCTCAGTGACATGCTCTGAAACACGCTCCATCATTTCAGATTTCTCATTTTGATATCGGGCATATAAAGGGTGTTCAGCATTATTATCTTTCAAGTATGCAATTTTCCGATCGAGCAAACGGACTTTATCCCATGTTTTATCAATATCATGTTGGATTTCCCGACCATCCCGAATAGGTCTTTCTAGTTTAAGTCCATCTAATCGCTCTTTCTCTATACTTAAGTTTAATTCTCTAACATCAGAAATATCGGGCAGTTTCTTAATATCGTTCAGCATTTGTTTTATGGTTCCGGTACTGTGAATTGGATTTCTTACCGATTCTTCTCGCATATGAAACAAAGTACCTTCCCGTTCGATATATACGCTATCAAGTTCTTTTCCATAAGTTACTTCTACGGTACCACCAATTTTAGAGTTATTAAGGGCCTCGTAAATTTTCCTTTCCATTGTCCTCACTCCTTTTCATACTCTACTTATTAATTTCCTCGAAAACGGATGCCTAAGATCGACTCTTCGGGTTGATCCGGAATTGTTGGAGTTTCCGCTTCCTTCAGATCCTGATCGATTAATCGCTTGATAATATGATCATCCCACTTAGGGAGAAGCGGAATACTATTATAAGGTTTTGCCTCACATATACGATACTTGTTATCCCAATACTGATATTGAAGTTTCCTCATCCTTACAGGATCTTTACCTTTTTGTATCATTATAATCTGATCACCAGGCATCCTCCCTATTTCATCTGGAAATAACAGAGGTCTTCCGGTGTAATTAGCTGACTCACCTTCACCATTATGAAGAAGATCCTCACGTTTAATGTTTTTGGATACTCCTTGAATCTCAACCGTTTTCTTACCAAGTTGTTTTGAGAAGTAATTCTGAGTCTCTTCATCATTTGCTGCAAGAAGTAAACGGGTGTCACACATTGAATAAACATCTTTCCATGCATTATCAGGATATCGATCCTGCAGCTGCGGCAAGGATTGCCAAATCATCATCGGATAAAGATGACGACTACGCATTGTCCCAAGCTTTTCTTGTAATCCTCCGATACGGCCGATATTGGCCAACTCATCCATTGCACAAAAAATAGGTGTTTTCGCCTCTGGCTCTGTTAGTCGTAAATTATAAATCGAATTAAAGAAAATTGACCAAAATACCGTCACAAGTGGAGAGTACGTACGATCAGCATCAGAAACCATAATATATAATGCAATTTTCCTTCTTCCAAGATCTTTAATATCAAGATCGCTAGTACAAGTTAGATTTTGCACACTAGGTATTGAAAATAAAGTAAGCTTGGTTGCTAGTCCAAATAGAATACCATCCCGTACTTTATCTTTGGCTAAAAGAAAATTTTTAAATAGTGCTTCTGCAGTACCAGTAACTCCATATTTCTTAAATAAATTTGGATAACTCTCTGGGTCTGCAAATTCATCTCTTAGTACTTCAGAAACGGTTGTAAGGGTTTGTTTTTCTGGTGTATCTTCATATACCTGTTTAACAAAACCCATTAGTGCGCCGAGTAAAGACTTTTCTCCATCATCCCAAATAGGATCAGAACTTCCTTTAGAACCCTTTGCAATATTAGCTCCTGTGATGTAACTATCTGATATTTTCAAAAGATCAGTAGGATCAAAAATAAAATCCAAAATATTGAATCGATTACCCCTTAACAAATTGAGAAAATCTAAAACTAGAACCTCATACCCTTTTTGTTCTGCTTCAGCTGCAGTTTCTGCATAAATCTCACCTTTAGGATCTGTCGTGACAAAGGAGTAGTCAAGATTTCGAATCACATGAAATAGGTTAGGAAAAATAAGCCCTGTTGTTTTTTCCGATCCTGGAGGACCAAAAGCAATGATATTCATATTCGTCTTACCATTGTTTGGAATGACGGCATATTGTTTATCAGGTAGGAAAATGCGTTCCTGAAGATCTCCTACAATAAACCCAGCTTCTCCGGAATAGTAAATCTTTTGAACATCCTCTTTAGGCATCCACTGAGCCGTACCATGAGATCCATAATCAGAACGATCTTCATAAGTATCTTTTACTTCCACTTTACCAGCTATGAGTTTCCGGATAGCAGATGTAATCATTATAATACTCAATAACCATGCTGCTGCGTTAATGGGATTCCAATCAAAGAAAGTAAAATAATGATTTACATTAAGAAAATAACTAGCGAATCCATCTTTCAAGTTTTCGATGTTTATACGTTTTTCAAATATTGCAAGCAAAACCCCAGAAATTAAAGGGGTGAAAATCAACGTTCCTACAATGACTCCTAAAGCTGTGAACCACTTTGAGAAGATAGCTAAGCGCCTCAAACTTATCTCCCCTTTCCTTTTTGCTTTTTCTGTCGTTCGCGTTCACCCTCACGAGCATTTTTCCTCTGTTCACGTTCAATGGATTTCCTAAATTCATCAAATAAATTCATGAAACTCTTAGAAGGTAACTCCGGAGCAAATTTTTTATCAAGAGCCGTGCCTCGATCTTTTTTTTCTATGTCTTTACCGTTCCCTCTGTCTCTTTCAGGTACCGGCTCTCGTTCATACTGCCGATGTCTTGCTACTTCATTGTCAAAGTCCCTCTTCATTTTTTCAACATCATCTTTAGATAAGTACACTCTTTTAGTTTTTCCGTCAGGTCCTTCTTTTGTAACACCTCGAATGACAACGTGACAATGAGGATGACTATTCTGATCGTGCCGGCTTGCAATCCATTCTAACTTAACACCCTTTCTTTGCTCATACTCTTTGATCACATGACGAACAATATCTTTATAATCACGACCACTTCTTTGGTAAGCTGCATAATCTTGTTCTTTTAAAGAGAATATTAATTTATGGACCTTCACTGTATTACTATGTTGGAGAGCTTTGTGATTCTTCACACCTTCATAAAACTTTCTCCAATCAGCCCTGTCATCGGTGCCATTAAAGAATCGTTCTTGTCCAGGTACAATTTCTCTGGATCTGAAGCCAATGTATTTCAAATGATGTTTTACTGTGTTGGTGTCGGTTACAGGAGCATGTTTACCATTTTTAAAATTCCCCACCTTAATAAACCCGATTGCCATTACTCATTGCCTGGAATAATGTCTTTTTTCGTACCAGTAAAGTGCTGAACAGCTAACGGACGCAGTTCATCGTATATTTGGTCCTCTCGCACTCCATACTGTGAAGCAAGAAGGTTCAACATACCCATAAGTGCAACAGCAACATCCATCCCCATCCGACCATTCATTTTAGCCAAACGATCTTCCATTTTAGTTATTCGATGTTCTAAAACAGAAAGAATTTGACTGTCCGCAAGTAAGAGGTTTTGAGTTTCTTGTGCAATCCATGACTCCATTGCCATCCTATATTCTTCAGCTACAGATCTAGTTTGTTTCTCTTTGGCCAGCTTTTTCATTTTTTCATGCAAAGATACATTCACACGTTGAAAGGTAGTCTGATTGTCACCCATGTTAACATGCTCCCCCTTTCATTTCTACTAGCTCCATTATATATGATATCATTTCTATTTTTCCATGTTAACACGAAACTTCCAAGTGCGAAGCACTTTTATAAGGTGATGATATCACCTTTATATCCTGCACTACCCTACACCTATCGGTGTATGGGTCACGCCTTGAACGCTTTCGCGTTCTACGGTCCTGCACTGGCTACGCCAGTGAAGGTAAGGATGCTCACGCATCCTCTCTGATCACACCTTCTCTCGAAAAAATCGACAACACGCTACCATTTCATCGGACACTTTGCACAGCTGCCTCGCAATATTCACACTAAAGGATCACTATCATTACCTGATGATGAATGGGTAGTTGGTCAATACGATTTCCTTTCAAGTCCCTGAGAAAAAATAAATTGCAAATGCATGTTATTTCCTTCGATAAATTGCATATGTAATGCAAATTAGACTATTTATGCATTGCATTTGCATTATATTTAGTCTGGTTTTCGAAAAATATTGTTCATTAGTGATCCGGATAATTGCAAATGCAATGCAAAATAGGGCAAAAAAGCATGTTGTTTGCAGTTTAAAACCCATTGCCATGCAAACAACATGCTTTTTAAGAATTTTAGTGAATCATCTTTAGTGATTCGTGTCTGGAGAAATAAAGTTGTAGACTCCTATTACCAGCTACCTAGTCGAACATTATATATATACTGGGAACCTTTATCCCACCCCTCGCTGTCACGTAATCGTTTGAACTCTCGAAGGGACTCAATTGATTGCTTCAATTCTTCTTTAAACTCTTCTTTTTCCCATTCTTCTTCTGCGACTGATAAATTTATAAGATTTAAGAGAGCTTTACTGGTTAGATGAGCTTGTTCCATAAGATCATACCGTTGAGATGTAGCTGCCCCAGTATCCATTTGATTCTTGATTCCAGGAACCATATTAGAAAGCTGCTGTATTTCTAAGAGTAATTTGCGGTCAGCCTTGTTCAAAAGAATACCTCCTTGAAATTAGTTAGATTTCCAGTCATAATACTGTACTCTTTTATACTTCGAGATGAAATATTCGCAAAGCATCAGGAAAAGGTCCTTTTGAAATGACTCTATCTAAAAATCGTTTAATTGCCCTTTCGATTAACGGTTGTGCCCGATTGAGTTATTCCCCTTATCAAAAGAAAATAAAGTACTAGACTGAAAAATAAAGTTGTAGACTACGGAAAATAAAGTATTAGACTGGTCGTACTCTCTACGTTGAACGATCCTGATATTCCTTCATCTCTTGAATCCGTTCCTCATAGTCTGGATCGTCTTCATCAAAAATCGCCTTACCTTCACCGCAGCCGCAATGTGCCACCCAAAGAACCTCCGAACCACAGATAATACAAGGCGGTTTGTACGTTTCTTCGTCATAATCTTTTTTATCCTTTGTATAGCCGGTACAACGATTCGAATTCTTTTTTAACCTCTCGATCCGTTTTAATTGCCCAAACCATGACGGATTCTTGACCAAATTTTCGTGCAATCCACTGTACACGATCCTTCCTAGTAGCAGGAATTTTCATCATTAATGCACCCCTCGCTTTTTCACCCTCCATCTTGTGGCGTTAGCCAGGTGATTCAGAAAGCACCAAAATCCATCATTGCTGCTGCAGCTTCATTCTCTTCGTTATCATCTGAAATTTCATCTTTAGAATTCTCCACTTCGCTCAAGCCGATTCCAGCAGACAATTCATTATCTCGAAAAGAAGAACTGTTTTCTAGAACCTGAGAGAGTAATCTAACCAATCGTTGCTCATATTGTTGACACTTTTCATCAATTAACTTCTCAATTTCATTCAAAAGTGGAAGCTGCTCAGGTTTGATGGCCATTCCTTTATTCACCGTTTCAGCTTTTATCTTAAATCTCAATGCCTCGACGATCACCTCACTTGCACCTTTCCCCTGCAAAGTAAGGTAATTAGCAACATCACCGTCCGTTTGCTTTAAACGGACGGTAATGTTTTCACCTGGCATATAAGGTTTATTTTTAGTATCTCTCACCTTTGCCATCAAAGTTCACCTCACTTCTTCACTGCATAAAGCTGTTTCGCATATTTGTAGTAACCAAGAGCATTTTGCATTTGAGGATCTTCGTCTTCTATAAAAGTAAGCTTAATACCTCTCTCATTCATTTTTCTCTCAAGGTACGGTCTTAACGCCTTAACTCCTCCACCAACTACAAAAAATTGAGTGATTTCGTAGTGTTTTTCCCAAATACGGTCAACTATAGCTACAATTTTATTAGCAAACATTTCAAACTGTTCCTCTATATATGGCGACAAATCTACGTCTACTCCTTTAATGCTAACGTTTAAGTTTTTAGATTCGATTTTCTCAACCAATTGGGAACGAGTCATATTTATGTGGTATTGCTGATTTACATACTCAATGATCTTATCCAGATAGTTCGCAATTCCTTCAGGAATCCCATCTGAAGCTTGTGAATCTGGTTTCCCATTAATAACAATAGGCAAATCAGTTGTAAAAGCTCCAATATCAATAACGCCTACTTGTTTAGTTCTTAATGACTCATCACGAAATTTAGATCCTGTGTCATTGAACATTCTATTGAGTACAACTGCAACACCTTCAGGAATCAGATTGACATCATCGATGTTTACAATCTTCGTCTGACCCTTCAGCTTACCACTGTTAAATTGAACATTATACTTTCCTACTATTTTTTTTATAAAAGATTCCCTATCTTCGGAATATTCAGTAATAGGAAGACCACTTACTTGCTTAAAATGTTCCTCTTTTGTCTTACTGTCCATCATAAGTGCTAATAGAGTCACAAGAGGAATTGCAATTGTGTCATTGTTTACTTTACGTGTGCCTGGTTCTACTTTATCTTCCCCTACTCGTGTTGCCAGTGGTCCAACAAAAAAGCGACCGTTGATTTTAGCACTCTTAATAGTCACATCTAAATCATCCAAAATATTTTTTTCCGCATCTTCTCCAAAAGATAGATCCTTCCGGATCTCTGTTAACATTACCTTTTTTACTGAGTTTCGAATTGAAAATTGTTCTGTAGGACTAAACACAATTTTACTAGCGTCATTACCCAAATCCGCTCCCACAATCTTACTCATTTTATCCCTCCGATAATATCAATTTCATATATCAATTATACCATAATGCATTGCATTTGTCATGCAAAATGCAATGCAAATGCAATGCAAACTAGATGATTCACACATTTTTGCATGGTATATGCATTGCATTTGCCTGTGTAACATGCATTTGCAATACAAAATAAGCAAAAATCTTTTTATAATACATGGCATATACATTGCAAAATATACAATTTTTCGTAAAAATGACTCACTAATGATTAGTGAATCACTAGTATTAGTATGATTATGACTCATTAATAAGGAGTGATACACTAGTAAAATGGTGATAATTATACATTAGTGATCATAAAATATCAATTATGAATCATTAGTGATCAGTGGTTCACCAGTACTATAGCAGTAATGATTCATTAAGTATCAGTGAATCACCCGTAATGCATCTTTAGTGACTATATTTTACTCGTTGTGATATACTAGTGACAGGTGAAGCACTAGTAATCGAGGTGAAATATGAAAGAAGAAGTCTGGAAACTTACAGAATTTAGCTCAAAAGTAGGTGTGCACTACAATACTGTTGATCGATGGTTCAAAACACTTGAGGAAGAGCGTATCCATTATATTGAGCGAGTAGCAGGAACAAAAATTTATGATGACCTTGATCTGAGAATAGCTCAATTTATTGAGGCAAAACGAAATGAGAAATGGGAATTGCCAGGGATATTCAACTCATTACCTGATGTATTTGAATTACGACCATTTCCAATTGACTATAATGGTCCGATAACGAACCCAGCGATTGACATTGAACGAATGAAAACTCAATTGTTAGGGGAATTAGTCGCAGCTGCTACTAAAGCAGCTTCAACCCAATTTGATGCACATATCACAGAATTTAAAAATTTGCTTCCAGATCCGGTACAAGATAGGCTCAATAGAATGAATGAAGCTTCAACACACCGGAGGATCGAACGAAAACTTAAAAAGGCAGCGATTGAGTTGTGGGAAAGCAAACCTGAATCAGAACGTAAGAAGAAGGTTGGTCTTTTCCGAAAAGAGGAAGATATCAACGCTAGAGATCGCTTTATATTGGACTACATCGATGATCATTACGAGACAGAACTAGAAAGAGAGTTTGCCATCGAACAGTAAAAAAAGAGACTCAAAATTTGAGTCTCTTTTTTTCTTTCTTCGCAGCTTATTTATAAGCTTGCGAGAGGATCACAGCAGTTTAATATGTATGAAACCAATTAAATATTGAATTTGCTAAGAAAACATGAAAATTTGAGGACTTCAGTTTAAAGATATAAACCCAATAAATATGAATTGATCAATTTTGCGAAATTTGAACGGCCAGAATGACTTACTTAAGTGAAAGATTCTAAACCGTTTAGAAAGAATGAGCTGGTTACTAAGTAAAAGATTTTTTATATTCGTTCAAAAGAAAGGAGGGATGTTCAATGAAAAGACCAGTAAAATCTTTATTTAATGATACGTGGTCAAGCATTAAGAAAGTTGGTCTTTATGTATGGAATCAAAAGTCTAGGAGAGGACAACAGTTATTGATTCAAATAAATTTCTGATGCGTCAAGGAAATGGTAGAGTATTTTGTAAACAATTAAAAAACATGGTAGGGTTGAGTATCTGTTAACACTAATATGTTTTAAATCTTTCTTATTTATGGAGGTATAAGCCCGTGAAAACACAAAATGTGTTCTACGGGCTTGTATGTGTTTACCATTCCCACGTAGGCAGTTCCTCACACAAATCTGTATCTCGATCAAAAATAACCCAAGAATAATCCTCTTGATTTGCAATTCGGAGAATATTCAATAGCTCCTTAGGAATTCCTTGAACATTAACTAAGTGCTCAACATCAGTACCAATCAAGTAACCATAATCAAGTGCATTCACAGCAAGACTATAGTCGTTAGACTTGTTAGCAATGCTTCTAAGGAATACATCCGTTCTTTGCTTGATATGTGCTGTTGAGAGCTCAGCCACCTTAAAAATCTTGGTTTTCATAGAAATCACTCCTAGTTAATTATTGCGGCCGGTGTGCTTGCCGCTTGGCACAGAGTTATCGGGTCGAATCGACATCCTGGAATACCTTCGCGCGTAGTTCAACTAGCGGCTCAGATAAGCGGACTTGTCCGCTGCTGAGTAGTTGAAACTTAATGGTCAAGGAGGAACGCGTAGCGGCAAATCCTTGACCATTTCAAGCGCCCTGATAAGCTGAGCCGGTGGCGGCAAGGGCCATAATAGGCCGCAGGCTTCCGGAGTATCCGGAAGACAACCTTATTTTCATTTCCACTTGATACTACTGTAATTTCGATTTCTGACCCGTTGTATACAGTCTTCATGTAATCAACCTTCTTTCTTATATTTTAAGTTATATATCAAATCCATCTTTTTGCAGTGATTCACTCAATTTCATACGAACAGGGTCGATAATTTTTGCTGCATGTACCAAAATTTCATCCCTACGTTTGTCTGTAACCTTATAACCATAATTGGCCATGTAAAAGTTCATATCTTCGGACGTTAACCACCAAGGAGAAGTACCTCCACCAGTCAACCAATTGTATACGATAATATTAGCTGCTCGTTTTGCCGTCATTCGGTTATTTTTTGGTTTCATCGACGATTTCCCATTCCTTCAGATTGAATTGATATAGAGGATAATATTGCCGAGCTGCTTCAGGATGTGCTTTAAGAAAAGCTTCGTTTGAAGCATTGAATCCTAAATCATCCTCTCCGCAAGGTAGAACTTCCTGAACCTCACCGTCATCATGTTTTAGTTTCATTCCGGCTTTGATTTCGTTATTGTTTTTATCGTTGTAAATCATTTTAATTACCTCCGTGTAAGGCCGCTGATATAGAGTTAATTTCATTATTGACACAGTACATTTCTACACTCTCTCTTAAAAAGCCGAGCAAGTGGGTTTAGAAAAACGTGGGTTTCTTATACCAGATATCAAAGGAACGATTCATACGACCTAGTGGATCTCGAATATCAATGATCGTGTAACCCTCTTGCTCCCGTACACCCACAACCCCTGCGCAATGAATTTCTGCTCCTTGTGAACCTTTAAGGGTTATGGTTTTGTACTTCAACATGCATTCTTCGACGATAAAAGGCAGGGATTCCACATGATAAATCCAATCATTGTATGTTCTTACTTGGAGCTGAACCATTTTACCTAAAACATTATTAAGTGAATGTTGAGTATTTTTTTGTTTCTTTGTACTCCATCTATGAAGCTCTAAGTCTGTTAATTGCAATTGAGCTATCCCAGGCTTATTTTCTATAATCCTTGGGCCGCTTGAGCTTTTTTTACGGTTTCCAATCTCCCATACGTTTTCGCTGAAGAGAGCCTTTATATGTCGTCCTTCAACTTGTAAAGAGGTCAAGGTATGATGGAAATTAATCTTTGAAAGAACGTTTTTAAGCATAACAAGCCGAATTTGATTACTGGTGCTGCCGATCGTTGAAAACTGCATATCACCTATCATCACTGGTAGGCGGAAACTAAGGAAACCATCATCATAAGTAACCCAAGCCGTTTGGTCTTTGATTCTCTCCAGGTAATCGTAGATTAAGAATGAAGAGTATGTCTTGCTCTCATCATTTTCTGTTTCGCTCAAGTATTGTAGTGTAAAGGCCAGTTGCTCCATGATTTGTTTCCCCCTTCCGGATACAGATACTTATTCTGAAATTCGTTCGCCTGTTATTATATGGTAGCTGCAGAAGCTAATTAGTACCGCAGCAATCAAACCCCCAAAGATTAAATTCAACATAGTAATTACCTCCAAATTTGTTATAATGGAGAAGCGTGGTCTACCCGTATATCACGCTTCAGGATCGGTTGTTTGCGCAACCGATCCATTTAATTTTTTTTGACTTTTCAATCTCATCGATTGAAGTATATGACCGTCTAACTGCTGAGACAATTTGAGGATGTTCTCATTATCGAGTCCTACCGTTTCCCCCAACGAGTTTAGTTCTAATCTGAGTTTTTCAATTTCATTATCAAGCTCTTCTTCACTTCCAAATGACAGCATTTCCATGTTCATCCCCTCCCACAATAGGAACATTTTTGATTTTCCACGGGTCCGACTGGATGCAAATTAGGATAAATATGAAAAATAGGATAGTCCCCGTGATTTAAACATGTATTGCAAATATGTTGTTCAATCATCCCCGTTCCAGAAGAAAGAGGAACTTCAATTTTATAAATAAAAGTTGAGCAAGCTGCAGATACAAGTGAATCTAATTCGGAAGCAGCTTCATCTAGTGATCTGATCGGTAATAACCCCAAGGAATCCAGCTCACCCCCAAAGTTATCTTCTCCTTCCCACTCTTCGCTCCAAACTTCCCACAATAGGCTGTAAGCATGAGATAAACCTTTTAAAGCCTGTTGCTGTTCATCAGTCAGTTTAAATTTCAGTTGCTTTTCGGATGCAGAAATTGGTTTCATATGAATCCTCCTTAATTTAAATAGTAGCCCGTCTAGGTGTGCCACCTGGGACATCCGTACAATATCGAGTGAGCATCTTCGATTAATCATCCTCTGTTAGTTCAACTAGCGGCTCAGCCAAGCGGCCGTGGCCGCTGCTGAGTAGTTGAACTCTAAATGCAAGGAGGAACGCGAAGCGGCAAATCCTTGTATTTAGGGCAGAGTATTGTAAGGTGGACAGGGGTGGCATGGCCCACACTAGGGCGAAGCTTCTGGCGCAGCCAGAAGGTATCCATGCAAGTCATCTCGAAGGAGCCAGCGTGTCTCGAAAAGAAAAAGCCGGCGAATGCCGACTTTTAACGTCATAAAGGGGTTTTACTTCATTGTTACCGGGTACCCGCGGTGCGCAAAAGCGCAAAACGACCAATGGAACCGGTGATGTTCCGGTTCGCTTGGTCGTTTAGTGGGTGGTTTACTGAGGGAAAAAAAAGTTCACAATTTTTATTTGCTCTTGAAAGGTCTTATAGTAGTTGACTTTTCAAATTTTAAAGTGTGGGGACAGCATTTACCCCTATGTACAAACACAATATATTGCTATACAGTATAAATATAAGCGTGGGCCCTCCATTCATGTCTTAAATGGGAAGGAGGTTGATAGCCCATGAACCCTATTATATTTGATTGGATTAAATTGATAACAGCACTAATAAAATTAGGGAAAGTACTTTATGAAACAAGTACAAGCCTAACGAATTGCAGCAAGAAGAATCAAGCTAATCTTAAAAGACATAAAAAAAAGAAAAGACCACTACCCCTCAGCAAAGGAAAATAGTGATCTTTTCTCAAATCATTCAATGGGTTCACGCTTCAAAGGTCGCGATCTTGCAGGATCGTGATCTTTTTTTGTCTATTTCACTGCACATAAATGCAGGCAAAATGACGTTGATTTAAGTAGATTATACCACATTCTTAAATTATGAGAAGAAGCCTGCTAAAAAATACATCAAAATAATCACAAAAAAATAGTGTAAAATGAAGCAAAATAATTCAAATAATACTGAAGCTATATTTTAACTAATGTACCAGCAATAAAAAAGTTACCAAAGGAATCACGAAAATCTTCCGGATTAGCACCCTTGAAAACGATGCCTTTAGAGGTCGCAGGATAGACATCGTGTGGAATACGACATTGATAACAAAAAACGGTCTTCATGATGGGGACAATATAGTGATTCGACTTATAACCACAGGTGCAATGACAACGACATTTATATTTAAGTCCATAGATCGTATCTTTAATTCCGGTTTGATAAAAAGCTGTGTCCGGAGAAATGGAATGTTCATCTGACCTAGCTGGGGGATGTAGATATTCAGAAACAGGAAATTCGAGGTTTACTTGAGTATCGCTATGATCATATTTTTCAGAAGGACTAACAGCAGTTAAGAACTCCTTAAATTGGTCACTTGTCTTAAAATAAATATCGGCCATATCTTTAAAGTTCGAATCGATGTGAAAAAAGTCAAGTAAGGTTTGAACTAATGCTAATCTTTCCCACTCTTCAGCATCAGAAAGTTTTAATTCTGCTTCTTTCTCTCCATCCTTTAAGTGGATATAAATTTCTTTCGGACGCATAACATCTACCCTTTCAGAGTACGAGTAAAAGCAATGTAAACTAAACTAATCATAAACGATAGAAGTAGAAAAAATATATATCCGGAAGAACGCGAAAAAAGCACAGACTAATCGCGCGAAAGCGGAGCGAGTGCGAGTAGCTGTGGTTAAGCGGCAGCTGGTGCGCGGACATGGGCGCACCGGCTGCCGCCGCGCAGCAAAGAAGGGCTAAAAAAGCCCTTGCTTCTGCATACTGGTATAGGAATCGTCGGAGAGAATAATATGATCAAGCAGCTCAATACCAAGCAAAGTGCCTACTTCCTGCAAACGTCTAGTGATGGAAATATCCTCCGGAGAAGGGTCGGCAAAACCGCTCGGATGATTATGAAAACAAACAAACGAAGTTGAGTTATGTAAAATCCCACTTTTAAAAACTTCGCGGGGATGAACAAGAGAAGCATTCACAGTACCAATAGAGACCGTTTCACACCCAATGACTACATTTTTAGTATTCAGCCAAAGAATGCCGAAAACTTCACGATCAGGAAGACCGTCATAGCAATGATTGAAATATTGCCTTGAGATCACTTCCGCATCTTTTGGAGTACGAATTACGTTGAAGTCAAATAAAAATGAGCCTGTTTTAGTCAATTGAATGCGGAACATCGAAATTCTTTTCATCTTGAGTCCTCCCAGAAATGGTTTTACCTATCGCCTGACACAAGCGCACCAGAAGGTGGGAAGTCGGTTGTAAGGGTGCGCTCGGCTAAAGGCCGAAGTGCAGGCTTAGAGCCGACCTGCGGGGTCAAGGGTTAGGGGCAGTTAGCGGCAAAGCCGGTTACTGCCCCTTACTTGCGAAGCCCTTGACGCAGCAGCCGCCATCTGGTAAGCCGGGGTCAGGCGCTCAGAACAGTTTTTCAAGATGGTCGATGTGGACCATCGTTACTATTCCAAGGCTTCCAAAAGGAAGGCAACCATTGCTAGTCCTCTTCCAGATTAATCCAAGTTCCATGACTGTCTTGGTATGCAATGATCTGTGAAGGATATAAAACTAAGGATTGAAGCTCTCCATCCACTAAGTAATCGACAAGGTTTAACCCGTGTAAATAGTTACTGATACTTTCATGGGTACTGTAACTTAAGGCATTGCCGCTTTCGTCAAACCAACATGAACATAACCACTAGAGCTGATATTTACCCGATCCATGTACGAAGTAATTTTTCTTTTGACATGAAGTGAATCGGGATATTCTGCTAGTATCCGGTCATCGATGTCGGCGCCCCAAAGTAATTGATTGAAAATCTGCTGTTCATGAAAACTCTTCTTTGCCTGTTCAGCGTTCTTATACTTTCCTAACCATATACGGGTTTTTTCGCCGTTAGGTCTTTCTAAAATATAGTAACTTTTAGATCCTATTGTGCTGTTGGGATATGGATAGGCTTTCCACTCCGACATGCTTAAAAATTCAGTAAGTGTCAATTCCCAAGGTTCTAAATGCAGATGGTTGCTGAGATTCACTATGGCTAATTGATCGTTAAAAAGATCAAATGAAAGTTGCATGTTATCTCTCCTTTAGTTGAAGAGGGGCAAAGCCCCTCTGTATTGGGATCATTCGAAGTCAGCTTCGCAAATATCAATCCAATGATCTACATTTTTTTGATAAGCTATGACTTGTGAAGGAAGTAGTAAATGTGTTGTCGTTTCTTCATCTATTTGATATTCCACAATGGGTTCACCATAGGCAAAGCTGTAAGTAGTGATCCCCTCATAGGATTCGTAACTGGTAGCGTTACCTTCTGAATCAAAATCGATGGGAATTTGATAACGAACAGGAACGCGGTTCGAGCTTTTAAAAATGTAATTAAAATGGTAATTGATCATGTTTGGCCGATATTGCTCACTGAATCCGTACTTATTTAATTGCTTTGACAATGCAATGCAGGCTATTTCCGAAGGGCTGAATAATGTATAAGCCGTTACATCTGTTGAATTATATAAATTGTAATGTTTCACAAATCCTCTTTGAGAAGTGCGAGAAAACATAGGAAAATCTATAGGATTAAAAAACTCATTTCTTTCTGGAAGTTCAATACGGATATAGTCACCCGTTCCGATATGAACACGATTCATGAAAGAATCGATGCTTCTTTTAACATCCAGTAGTTTAGGATAATCGGCTAAGACACGATCTTGTACATCTGCATTCCAAAGTAATTTATAGTAAATCTGCTCTTGATGAAAAGTTTTCTTCGCTTGTTCTTCAGACCTAAACTTACCGATCCAACCGGACGGCCACTTCTTGCCATCTGGTTTTTGCATGACATAATTATTTTTGTATTCCCCTTTTGCTTCAGGATCGGGAAAGGCTTTCCACTCCGACATGCTCAAAAATTCATTAAGTGTCAATTCCCAAGGTTCAAGCTGTAGATGGTTGTTGCTGAGATTCAAAGTAACTAGTTCATCATTAAAGAGATCGAATGACAACTGCATATGAAATACTCCTTCTTTTGAGAAAATATATTTCTTCGAGAAGCACAGGGCTGAAATCACGCCCTGTGCGATTTTTTAAAGAGTTGTGAAGGAACGCTCCAAGTCTCTTATAAAGCCATTGTCGGGGATAAAATGAATGAAGCTATTGGAGTTGTTTGACTGGTCAGGGAACAACATTTCGAATAACTGAAATATCGCATCGTGAGCATCTTCCCAACCGGTATCCCATTCAATTTTATTTTTGTAGAAGTGGATGCGAACAAAGGTCTTATAATTGTTTTCATCTCTGAAAGTAGCATCATAGAAAAATTTTTGAGGATAAAAAGAAGACATTTGCACCCGATCACGGTCGAATTCAGCTTGGTTTTGTGCTTCAAAATGTGTACAGATTTGAATAAAGTCTTGGAAAGTTAGTTCCATCTTTGATTCAGCTCCTTTGTGTTTGCTTTACCTTACGCGTAGATCGCACCATGTAGCGCCGTCAATGCAAGGCTGGAGTTTTGAATAAAGGTGTTGGCCACGCGATATAGTGTGACCAGGACCGAACTTCGAAGAAATAGCTTCCTCCACCCCCAAAGGGGGCATGGCCTTGCATTGCTTGAGGCGCGGAGTGGTAAGATCGTAGCGTAAGGTTTTCAAACCCATACATTCAAAAGGAGCTGCAGCTGCAGCTCGTTACCTTTGGGGCCTGTCGGCAAAAAAAACCTAAAGGTATGCCCTGTCCCTAAGTAAATAAAAAGAACACCAGGCATAAGTGCCTGATGTTCGCTGTTATTTATTACTCTTCATCGAACTGATTTCCAAGTATATAATCCGCTGCTTTTTGAGCTTGCGCAGCTGCTTGAACAATAAACTTTTTATCTTCTTCTTTCAATTTACGCAGCCAACTAGCAATATAGGAAGCACTATTACCAAGAGTCGTATTATCTATTCCGGATATACCACAAAGCATAGCAGCTCCCATTTCGGCAATTAATTCTTCTTTACTATAGTTTTCATCACCAAATGATTTGAGCTCAGTTATTCCGACACGTTTTAACCGGCTGCTGTGGCCAGTGCTATGCACCAGCTCATGGAAGAGTGTACTATAATACTCTTCAGCAATTGGATAATCTTCTAAAGGTGGGACACTAACAAAGTCCTCTGATGGTCTATAAAAGTTAGTCCTTCACATTGTTTATTGATTTCAAACACGATGTAATGACGCAAAAAAGGAATGCGTTTTGTTTTTTCTTCCTCATCATCGGATTTCTTCTCTAACCATGTCCAAAATACAATGAAATGCCCCTTTTGCCCTTTCTTAACTCTGCCGCCTGCCTCAGCAATTTGCTTATAAGTCGCATATTCTCCTGGATCAAGTAAAAACACATTTATACCGCGATAAGGTTTTTGTGTCTTCCAATTCACAGCACCACCATTAATCCACGGTCTGCGCCAAGGTATAATGCCCTGATTTAGAAGATCCATAACCTTATTAGTAATCGTTTCGTAAACATCTTCTCTCATTGTGTTCTCGCTCCTGTTCGTGTATGATCAGCGGCTCGTTAAGGTGTGCCACCTGGATCATGCGAACAAAATCGAATATGCAACTTTGATTATGCTTCCCCTGTTAGTTCAACTAGCGGCTCAGCCAAGCGGCCGTGGCCGCTGCTGAGTAGTTGAACTCTAAATGCAAGGAGGAACGCGAAGCGGCAAATCCTTGTATTTAGATCAGGGGGTTGTAAGCTGGTGGAGGGTGGCATGAACCACACTAGAGACGCAGCTTCAGGCGAAGCCTGAAGGTTACCATGCCAGCGCTTAAAAAAAGAACCACCTATTTATTAATGGTTGATTTCTCCATGTAGGGTCTTCATCTTGAAAATGGTACTCGTATAGTATTAAAATAGGAACAAACGTTCTTGATAAGGGGTATTTAATATGGCGCCAACTAGAACAGACAATGACCTAATGCGTGTAAAATTGTATATCTTATTACCCATGATACTAAGCGCATTTGAACGTGATAAAATTGTAGCTCAAGAAAAATTCAAAACTCCGAGGCCGTATGTATCATTGCTGGATACGACGATCAAAAAAGTGGAAACTGATCTAAAAGAACTTAGAGGCCAGCTTAGAGCAGCTGGTATAAAAGTCTATGAAGAAAACCGATCACCGGATGGAATTGAGGCTCGTTACTTGTGCAGGGGGTATCATTACGATATAAATCTGAGATCTGATTTGATAGTAGCTCAATCCACTATTTTTATGGAAAAATATCTAGGATTAGATATATCTAAGTACATTTCGTCGGATGTTCCTGGTGATGATAAAACCTATCTATTACCTACGGAAATAAAAAGCCACTGAGATTTATCTCAGTGGTATTTAGGCAGCAGCTCATTTATGTGTAGCCGTATCAATATGATTCATGGCTACTAGATTTAAGGATCTTCTTAAATTTTCTTAACCTGTACTGGTACTGCCCTTCGGATAAATTCCCTGCAGCAACTTGAAAACGGAGCATTAAGGCATACATACTGATGTAAGTTTCCTTCACCCCATGCCACTCCTTCGCTTAATGGGTCTCATGCGGCATTTTTTCGGAATGCCAGCTACGCTCGAAATTGTTTAACAGTTGTGTTTTAGTCATTGTGTAAATTTGTTTTGTTGGATCATCGTAATATATATAGTGTACATATCCGTCTATGTCCTCATAGTGGACGTAAATCATAGTTTCGTTGTTAGCAAAGAGAGCGTTGTATTTATGTGCTATTTTGGCATTCGCACTCATATATGCATCACTCCTTCGCTACATTTTCGGAATACGAAACTACCAGTGACGACCATTTAAAATAGCTTCCTTATGTCTTTCCAAAGCGTTCAGCGCTTCTTTAACATCGGATTCATACCGTGTGCCTTCTGCTATCTCAGCAAGCAATTCAGTAATATGCTCTTGCTTTTGCTCCAGCGATCTAGCTGTTTGAACGGCGCACGATATACGAGTAATTCTTTCTCGCTTGTTCACCTTTTGACCACCATTCTTCCTTCGCTTAATGGTCGGAATGTGTATTAATTCCAATTGATCAGCTTCGCCGCATCCGGCAACGAACCCTTTTTATAAGAAGTCAGATAAATGAGTTCAGCCTCAGATCCAGATCCATATAATCCATATTCCTTAACGTGATCATCAACAAAAACATAAATTTTATCCCAAGTCAGATACACTTTTACGACAGGCTCATATTTTGCAAAGCCGTTAAACATCATCTTTGTAAAAAGAAACATATGGCCCTTGATTCGTTGAGAATCCAGCCCTAATGGATATTCAATAGCAAATGAAGCTGTTACACTCAATTCTCTTACCTCCCTTTTATTACGCTATTTTTTCGTACTATTCAGTAATAGAATGCCCCAGTAGAGATGCAATAGATTTAGCCTGGGAAAGCGTGATTCCAAAATCATCAACAATGCTATCGCCTTCATCCAGCAGATCAACCACGCAATCAGGCTCACCTTTATTTTCGGTAAACTCTGTTCTAATGCGGTCAAATATTTCTCTTGCGTAGGATTCAGATACACCCTTTAACACGAGCAAGTCCTCAAATTTGTTTTCCTCTGTATTCACTTTCACAAACTGTAATCCCCAAGTTTGTTCGTTCATTTCATTCATCCTTTCTGTTTCGCTCTTTGGGTTCGTGCGGCATTGCCGTAATCTTAGTCATGTGCTTACAAGTAGATGCCTGCGCAGGATCAGAGATAGGCTCATCTTCTCTAAAAACATGATTGCAAGCATAATACGTGCAGCATTAAGGCGTATAGCTAAGAAATTCCTCATTTTGATACCACTCTGCTTCGCCGTAATAGAAAACGAAACCGGAAATGTCAATTTCTTTTCCATCCTTCGAGATTGCCTCGTCAATTTCGGTTTTCGGTACTCCGATTTGCAAAAGCTTCTCGATGTTCTCCAGCTTGTTCTCGACCATGCAACTATATAATACACCAGCCGAACAATCGTATTCGGTCACAAACATTGAGTTCAGCAAGTCAACTTTCTCTTCCTTGGTCATTTCATTCGTCTCCTTCACTAAATGGTTGTCCTATGAACATATTATTAATCTTGTTCAGCGAACTTACAGTCATTAAGTAGGTTTATCATGTCATCAATACGACCATTAACTTTTTCAATAAAGGATTCAATAATTTCATCATCCGTATTTCCTTCTAGTTCAATTTCGACAGAAGAAATTTCATAGGGCAGTACCACTTCAGCCAGCATAAGAGAGATATCAATATTTTCAATTTGGATTTCTCCGTTATCTTTGCAAATCTTCTTTAATTTTTCTTCAATGGTCATCGCCTTTTCCCCTTCCCTGTACTAAATGGGTCTTATCGATATTACATTTTCGCACTGTACAGCAACCTAAAAAACGATTTCCACATTACCCTTTAGTTTCCTCAACTCAGTTTTGAGTTCGTGAATTTCTGTCATTTTGCCGTAATACAATTCCTTATACCGTTCCTTCTCTTTTCTCTCAGCTGCTATTAAGCGGTTCATTCGGTTCGTATAATCTGGATTTTCGGACTTTTGAAGCTTCTCAGCATCGCGAGACAATGACCGTATCATGCAATCCTTGAGGATTTGATCATCAACACCCAACTCACGACGTTTAGCTCGTTTGATCAGCGTACCGCCCAAATAAACGCCTATATGCTCCGGAATTTTATCTTTGACTTGCTCGTACAAATCTTTCGGCATGACGTAATAGTTATAATTTCCGACGAAAGTATTGTGTGCGTTGCTTTGGAAATCAGACTTACTTACCTTGACTTCGTAGCAGCGCCATATACCTTTTGTATCGTAAGTCATGTAATCAACCCGTTCTTTGCCATACCAACCAATTGTGACCTCAAAACATCCGAAAACGCCCATTTTACTTGTTGCCTTTAAAATAGCGTCTTCCATTTCAAGCGTCTGTTTGGTTTTTGCCATCGCACTCCCTCCTTCGCTCTTTGGGCCTTTACTGCACCTGTACCCACTATCCTAATGATCCTGTTTTAGCTGCAGAACAATTTTCTTATTCTTTTCCTTACCAACCTGTTCAATCATTTGAAGAATTCCTTCAACGGGTAAACTCTCTGTTACCCATTGGGGAACTGAAGCCTCATGATCTGGAGAAGTGATAGTTAAAATTCTTTTGTCCGGATCAAAGATGAACCCCATATATTCGTCCTTATAATTTTTATAGTTATAGTAACTCTCATAGTAACTCTCCGGTGCAAAATGTCCAGTAAGCACTAATCCGCGTGGCACCAGCATATTGGCAAAATAATATGTAGGCTTTGCCATTAACTCCATCAGTGCATTAACCAGGGCTTCATTATCATCCCCTCTCGGATAAATAATACCGGCAGCTTTGAGTATTTTACACTCTTCCATACGCTGTATCATTTCATCATAACCATGCTCTTCTTCTTCACCTGTCGCCCAGGTAATCCAAATTAATTGTTCATCATCTGGATCTGCACCATCGTATCTAAAAGACCAAATCTGTCCATTTATCACTGCATCGTACATAGTTCCTTCTTCAAACTTAAAATCAATCTTGCTATTCAAGAGTTCAGATATTAAAATTCCATCCTCTTTCACCCTTTCTGTCTTATTTATTCGGATATTGTTACTCATAAAGCGACGTTTAAATGTCTTAACCATATCTTCCTCGTCAGTAGTAGCATAGTTAGAACAGTAAATATATTCTCCGTCCTCTTTCCATTCATAAGGAATACTTTCTTCATACTTTTGGCGATCAGTCCAAATTTCGTAAGAAACCAACTTGTATTCTTTGCCACCTAATTCGGTTACTGCATCAACTCTTACAAGTAAATTACCTTCATGCTCCATAAGAATCGTTTTTTCTTCATTCCTCATCGTTGCTTCACTCCTTCGCTTCTTCTTCACCTGTCGCCCAGGTAATCCAAATTAATTGTTCATCATCTGGATCTGAACCATCGTATTTAAAAGACCAAATCTGGCCATTTACCACTGCATCATACATAGTTCCTTTTTCAAACTTAAAATCAATCTTGCTTTTCAAGAGATATCTCCCCCAAACATTAAATTATGTTTTTCGTAAGAAACTAATTTGTAGCCTAAAGCATCGTCGCCATCGACCACACATATGACTTGTTGAAGCTAGTTTCAAATACATAAGGTTGCTGCTCATGATCGACACAGCAAGATAAAATTTTAATATAAGTGTCTACAACATCAAAGACAATCGCTATATGTTCCGTTTTGTTCCCATGATGATCATCTGAAAACGAACGATACACTGCTGCATTATAAACAGAGAGAATATCATTTTCTATAAAGACCTTTACTTTCTCCAAGAACTCTGGATGCCCGTTTGTAAGTTTGGAAAGCTTTTCAAAGTTGATCATCCAACCAGGTCTCCCCGATTTTCCACTCAGAACTCCTTTTACATTTTCTTTGGAAGCATACCATTCGCCTCTAAAGCTGTTTTTCGGCATATTATTGCTCCTTCTCCGTTAAGAACGGAATTATTCATTTTGATGTATCGTTTAATGAAATAGGTAATTTTATGCTACTTTTACAGGAGGTTAATCTCCAATACTATCTATGTGCAACTAGCAACGTTTTTCTTGTTCAAATATCTTTATTCCATCCTGGTATAGCTCGGCCATGTGATACCCGATCAAATCTTTTGGTACTGGCAAATCACACGGGTTACAATCATCACAGCAAGCGTACTTAATGTCAAATAAGTTTTGTTTCCATTGTTCACCTGGCTGCTTTGGCCGGGTCAAATACCAATACACACATTTGTAAGTGACATGTCTGATGTGATTAACAATCTCATGGCAATAATCGCATTTAAAAGGCAGCGGTCCATCGAATAAATCAATTTGTTCATTAACGGGTAAATCTTGCCTATACCAGCGAAAACGCTCATGATCGACAACTTGATAAAAATTGCCGTACATACCACGGATAAATTCCCATCGTTTTCCCGATGTTACCATTTCTGCGGATCTTCGCTTTGCCCTTTGATCAGCGCGTATATTCCATTTAATTCCTTCGTTCATACAAGTGTAAGGCATTTTATTTTAAAATCCCCTTATCTTTATATATTTGAAGGGATCACACCACTATGTTATATTTATATTATGTACTGGCTAGAGTAGTGGGTATCCCCGCGAAGCTTAGGCGCTGCTTGTATCCATTTTTGCCCTGTCACTTACCGGTTAGGGGCATGGATTAGGATACAAGTGGTGCTTTTTAGTATACTAATTTAATATTAGTTAACAAAAGTTGTAACCGGATCGTCTGTCTTTTCTACAATTAGTGCACCTCCGGTAAGTGTGCCAAGATGTTGAAAGCTCCCGATAAAGGTATCGTTAGAGGCTTTGCCGAGGTAAATGTGAACTTTACCACCCCAAGACTCATGTTGATTAAAGCCAATAATTTTCACATTACCATGTTTTTCGGACGGGACGACAATGCCGATCGATTCAGAGAGATTTTTCATTTCTACAATTTTCACTTTCGTTCGCTCCCTTTGACTTTATTTTTGTTTAAAATTTTCAATGGCCTTTCTCAATGCAATATCATAACCCCCAGCATTGTCTCTTAAAGCTCTAATTGACGGAGCACCTTCTTTTTTTTCAGACCAAGCAAGATACTTACTGTAAGCTAGCTGATCAGAAATGAATGATAAAAGATACGCCATCCATTCGCCATTAGCGAATTTAGGAGGTGATTTTGCTTCTCTTTCTGTGGCACCGATCTTTTTTTTAACTACATTAATACTTCCGAACCTTCTCCGAATCGTTTCAATGTTAGGATGGATCTCTTTATTTTGCCATTCTCGATATTCTTCGTCTGTGAAATTAGGAAAGACTGTATTACATTGTCTTGCGGCTTCTAGTAATTCCTCATCTGTAAATCTATTTCCCCATGTAATGTTGTCGTGAAAGCCCGCTGCCTCTCTTGCATCATTCCAACCACCAAACATTACCCTTATTTGTCCGCTCGAAGGTATATTCTTATCTTTTGAAAATTCCGTATACTCTTTCCGGTTAAAACCTTCCCCAAACTCTTTTGCCGCTAACTTCATGGCTTCAATGGCATTGTCTTTTGTAAAATTTCCACGTTTCTTAGGTATACCAAATTCCAAACGATAGGATTCCCAATTTCTTTTGGTATGGTATTCTATAGCCTGGAAGGTATAAAATCCGTTTTGCTTGGCATGGTAATTGTAATCTGTTTTAGCAGGCCAGTATCCAATAGATTCGGCATACCGTTTCATTTCCTGAATTGATTCAGATAGTTTATTATTCATCAATCCAACGCTCCTTTAACCATTGCGGCTTTCCCACATTTAGAGCATCAGGTCGGATCATCTTACCACGATAACCTGGCTTGAGTGATGCTCTAGCAGACTTGTCTATATTCTGTCGGGATGTCCCTAAGTGCTTAGCCAACCAAGGAACATCCACGTACTCAGGGAGAGCCGTTATTACTTTCCCGCTTCGTATTCCTTTTCTAATTCGTGCATTTCTTCAAAACTGATTGTTTCATTTAATTCTGCAAACCTAGAGAAGTCTTCACGTACCACACTCTCACCACAATCAACTGATCCTGTAAATCCATCTTCTAACATTTCCTCAGATATTTTTCTCCAACTAGCATATTTTGTAGTCAAGTTTTCCATTTGAGTTACACCCTTTCTACCTCATCCGGTTCCTCCAGCTTATTGGTGTCTATCTGTCATATCCTTTGCTATAACTTAATTATATCATTTTTAGTTGTCATTGACAACTAAAAACAAGCGAATTTAATATAAATTTTGGAAAATATATATAAATGAGCCCTCTTGGATAAGAGGACTCGATGTAGTTATTCATTTTCTCTAACTTCGGAGTTTTCCGCGAGTATTTAATTCCTTCGTTCATACAAGTATAAGGCATTTTTTTAAAAAATCCCCTTATCTTTGGTGGCGCTTTTTATTATGCTAACCTATAATTTCGGTGGTCTTGGATTTGGTTGATCTTTATCTATTACCCACGTTTTACCTATTTTTTTTGCTTTAACTTTTCTATCTGTACAATAGTTTTTCACTGTCCCAGGAGATAGACCCCACATTTCTGCAGCTTCTTCGACACCTATTACAGATTCCAGAACGTGACTTTGTTTGTAATAATAAAGTAAGTAATCATTTTTCAAAGGTATATTGTTAAAATCTGATTCTTCAATACCAGACATAATCTCTCCGAAAATATCTAGCAATTGTATTTCATCGGGACCAAATTTCCCTGCACACTCCATCAACTCAGCATGGATATTCTCAATAGCCTTCATGGGATGTTTTTTCATAAATATGATGTACTTATCTCCCACATATGGACGTCCCTTTTCATATACATTCTTACTCAAGACATTTGCGATAGCCAACAGCCTTCCAAAAGCAACCTCTCTTGTCATCATGAATATAAGTTCCATTCTTCCTTATTAGGCATAAGATCATGTAACTTATCTCCAAGTTTACATAGTTCTTCTTTGACAACTTTCAACTCTCGGTTAATCTCTACTGTCATATCATGTTTTTCGTCGTAAGTTAGGTTGCAATCACTACATTGTAAATTTCTATATTCCTCCATAAGAGATTTCTCTTTTTCTCTGAGCGCTTGAATTTGTTTATATAAACTATCAAATTGTTCCATCGTTTATTCCTCCTTGATATGCGTCACCGCATCTTTATATCATTAATTTACCATATGCGTTATCGCATGTAATGTTTTTTTATATAAGAATAACCACCGAGGAATAACATCCTTTTGTGTTTATTCGCTTGTAAAGCTAACAACTTTAACACTATCTTCTGAATGCTGTATAACTACCGTTCCAACTATTTCACCGTTCCAAGTCACATTGACCGTCTCATTAGGCCATTGCTTAAGCAATACTTCATAACCATATTCGCCGTTCTCACCTGTTACAATTGCTTCATCTAGCAGTTGTGCCAATGTTTCCGCTGAATCCCCAGCTTTGAAATCGATTTTAAACATTTATAGTCATCCTCTCGAATACATTTTTTCCACTCCGGTCAGATAAATTTCATACATGGTATGTTCTTCAAAAATCTTGTGAGTTCCTGCTTACCTACGCTTTAACGTTTTTACTAAGGCAATAACCGATTGAACCAACACCGCGACTATAACTATCCAGATTACTTCCCAATGTCCTCTTGGACTCATCAGGCGGTTAGTTGCTCATAGATCGTCCATTCGCGCTTCTCGTATCCTGGTACGAGTTCCGTTAGCAGGAAGTTCTTTGCATTCCATCGGTTTTGGGAAACGTTCCGGCTTTCCTCGTATTCTTCAACAAGGCACTCATCTTTGACATTTCCGCAATATTCTGTGTACCACTTTGCGGATTTTTCAGCTTCAGATCGGTCTGCGTAGATTGCACATCGGTCTGGATCGGCGCAAAAGTGGATACCTAGTTGCGCAGTAGGTACGTAGCAAACATAGTGCTTTACGCCATTCTCAACGTAATACAGCCTGTATAGTTTTTTCATGTTCCCTCCCGCGTAAGGCCGCCGCCAATTTTAAAGAACTATTAATCACAGGAATCCCAAGATTTCCATGTCAACTCCTTTACTCCATCAGATAAATCCTTACATTCTAAATCATAAGAATAATATCCGATGGGATGCTTCCCCAAACTTTCTTGAATTTTTGATGCAATTACGCTAAGATCCAAATTTGTATAAGTAATGCTGTGCAATTGTATTATTGCTCTGTAATTATAAGCACGATCGCCATACGTTATTGATTTTTCAATCACTTCAAAATTGTTCGATGGAGCTGCTTTCTTCAAGTTATCGGTTTTGCTTTGTTCTTTTAAAAAAAATTTTTTTAACATTTTTTGAATCATCGTATTTACCTCCAGATTATTGATGTAATAGCGGCCGGTGTGCTTGCCGCTTGGCACAGAGTTATCGGGTCGAAACGACATCCTGGAATACCTCGCGCGTAGTTCAACTAGAGGCTCAGCCAAGCGGACTTGTCCGCTGCTGAGTAGTTGAACTTAATCGTCAAGGAGGAACGCGTAGCGGCAAATCCTTGACGATTTCAAGCGCCCTGATAAGCTGAGCCGGTGGCGGCAAGGGCCATAATAGGCCGCAGGCTTCCGGAGCATCCGGAAGGCCACCTTTTCCGCGCGATTTTTTATTAAGAACACCAGGCATTCCCCGATGTCCTTAATGATTTATATTTTGTATGGGAAGAACGGAGCCGAAGCCCCACGTATTAAGCGCTAATACTAAAGATGAATCTGTCAAATATGTCATAACACCGCTCGTTAAAGAGCATATTTTTATAGCGGTTGTCGTTTGGCAGTACAGATATAGCCCAATCACACAACGCGACCCAAGCAGCCCAATATTCGTCATTTAACGAAAGTAAGTACTCTATTGCAGTCTCATATGCCTTTTCATCTTTTGTCGCTACCGCATCGCTAACCATGTTTTCAGCTACCGCACGAGCCGCCAAAGCATCTAGGTAACGTAATTTGATGTGATTCGTTTCGGTTGTCATTTTCATTTGTAGTCACTCCTAATTAAATTTGTGTTGCGGCCATATCAGCTTGCCGCTTGGCAAACGAATACCATAAAGCGTTTTGAAAAAACGCGGCCCGATCGCCATCTAGGGGCCCCGGACGTCGGCCCTCTTTTGGCCGGCGTTTGTGGGGTAGATGGCTCGGCTTGTCAAGGGGACGTGGAATAACCAGACTGACCAAAGGGAGGGAGGATTATGCCGCGAAAGCCCCTTGACATGACGGAGGGTTATGGTAGAGTCCAGCGCAGCGGCAAGGCGTTTGCAAAAAAAGGGCCGCCGTTCTTGGCGCAGCCGAGAACGTACCTTTTCCGCGCGATTTTTTTCCATTAAGAACACCAGGCACAACCCTGATGCTCTTAATGATTCATTTTGAAGTTAAGACTGACTAACAGCTTGCATTGATATGAACTAGCTGCACATCATAGAGTTTCCCCTCAGCTGCTAGAGCACAAGTAACTTCGAAGGAAAGCGTTGTGTCCATGTGAATTTTTCTGTGATCGCCGCATTCATCTTTATGTTGATCAATTGCTATTTTTTCTGCTTTGACTATATCTTCAGCCACAATACAATAAGAATATGGCTCCTCATTTGCATTGAAGTCAGCCTTATCCCATAGCGTAATGACGAATAAACTGTTATCCATATTACCTACCTCCAGATGCATATTAAGCAACTCTATAACTTCCACGTTGGACTCTTGTTAAAAATCCGTCAGCTTCTAGTTCTTGCAAAGTTCTTCGTATCGTTGCTTCCGGAGTATTCGTTTTTTTGAACTTGACCGGAAAGCTCTTTTTTACGCCTTGAAATATGGAATCTGGCGTAATGATTTCCTGATCGCGAGCAACCTTCTTCACTGCTGTCTTCCACGTAACGTATGAATCGGCATCAACTTTTTTATAGCCGCCCATCATGAGGACGACCATAAAGCCATTCGATACTTGAGATTGCAGTAAAATAAGATGCTCGGTAACGATAGGGATAAAGTTGCCCCGATATTGTTTTCTAATGCTCATGGCCTGATGTTGAATTTTAGTAAGGTGTCTTATACACATCCCAGGCCAAGTCATTTCACGCTGTATGCTTTTAATTCCTCCCTTTATGGCCATGTCACCAACCAACACCGCAATATATTCACTATGCGCAGCTGCTTTCATATTGACATGACTCACAGCATCGATGAACGTATTCCATGACATACGGCTCATGTCTTTTTCCTGCAAGTGAGCTGGAAGGTTTTCCGCATAATCGATCATTTTCCAATACGGGTAATGAAGAACTGTTAAGTCAAAGCCAAAATCATGAAAATCATCATTCACTACGTCAAAACCTTGATGTATATCTGCACCGATGTATGGGAGCTCCAACATATTGCAGACATCCCGACTTGTTTGGCCACCCTCCATTGGGTCATAAACATATGGCCTTTTAATGCCAATCCGTTGTAAATATTGAATTAGCTTAATTAGAACGTGACCGGAATAGTTTCCACGATAGGAAGATTTACCAAATGGCCCTCTCTCCGGAACAGAAATTAAGGTAGTTAGCTCTGAATCCAATTCATAACCTTTAATTTGCATGAGTCCAACCCTCCAAGTTTTATGTCCTTGATGCGCTCAAGCAGCTGAAGCGCACCAAGGATATAGCTGTTTTACAGTGAAAGTAAATAATCAACACATTCGATATATTTCTTGCGAGATATTTGCCCCATCATAAAGGAAGCAAAAGCCCTCTCAATTGCATGAATTTTCTTATGATGGCAGCTAGTTATTTTTTGTAATCCCACTTGGCTACCCCCTCAGAAAGAATTGTTTCTGGAGTTAAAGCAGCTAAACAATAATTAGGCTGTAGTACAAATATTTCAGAACCTTCTTCGTCTTCAGCCAGTATTTCGTTATTGTCTTCTCCCTCACGTCTTCTGGCAGCATATTCCTGATAACTAACACCAGTAAACTGCTCGAAGAAGAACTCCGCTGTTTCGCTTGCCTTATCGCCAGCAAATGGATAAATACTTTTGATGTTAAGACCATCAAAAGTGACTAGCAAATAAAATTCCGAGTTGTTTAAAACAACTACCACTTCGTCCACATAATTCTTATAGTTCTCGATAAATTTGTTAAGATGAGATTCGTAGTAGAATTGGTGAACTTCTTCATCTTCTGCATATCGTATAACGTTGTAACCAAGGTGAGTGGTGTCTATCTTTGTGTTGTGTAACCAGTCCCAAAGATCACCCGTTGTTTTGAACTTGACGACCATATTTTCTTTGTCAACGAGCATTTGCATTTTGTTTTGTATTTTGTCTCCCATTTTTACTACCTCCTTTAATTAGCGGCCGGTGTGCTTGCCGCTTGGCACAGAGTTATCGGGTCGAAACGACATCCTGGATTACCTTCGCGCGTAGTTCAACTAGAGGCTCAGTTAAGCGGCTTTTGCCGCTGCTGAGTAGTTGAACTTAATTGTCAAGGAGGAACGCGCAGCGGCAAATCCTTGACAATTTCAAGCGCCCTGATAAGCTGAGCCGGTGGCGGCAAGGGCCATAAAAGGCCGCAGGCTTCCGGAGTATCCGGAAGGCAACCATGATGTGAAGGGGAGTAAAAGAAAGAAAAAAAGCCGGCAGCGGCCGACTTTTAACCATGTAGATTTTACCTTCTCTGGTGCCCGGGTACCCACAGTGCTTGTAGGGATAGAGCAATCCGTAAGGAGTGATGTATCCCTACAAGCAAAACGGCCAATGGAACCGATGGTTTTTCGGGTCGCTTGGTCGTTTCGTGGGTGGCATACTGAGGGAATAAAAAAAGGAGTAAGGTTTTGGGAAAGAATGTTGAAACGAAATGAGTAGGGAACGTATATAACTAATAAAATGGAAAATGGAGGATGAAATCAAAAGAAATGAAAAGAAGATTGAAAAGAACGGGAGAATGGATTCAAGAGAACAAACTGGTGATCATCGGAATCATTTTTTTGATCGTGCTGATCGTCTATATGAAACACGGAAAGATAGCAGTAAATCCAACCATGCCCCTGATGAACCAAATCGCAGCAGATGGTATACAATATGTGCTTTGGTACTGGTTATTTGTGCTAGGAGTCCTATTTACGTTATCGCCATTAGGAGCAAAGGAAAAGCCCCCATTAACTTTTAAAATCCTGGTGAACGTACTGATATTACCGGTGGGGATCTTGAATTATGTGATAAGAAAACTGGACATGGCCATCTATGTATCGATAAGTGTAGCAGCAAGCATATTATTATCGATCACAATCTCGGTGCTATTATATGTAGGCGTAATGTACATAGGAACACAGTTCAATGTAAGCAGCATAGAAATACCGCAAAATGGCATTTATTATATGATAAGCATCCTGTTTGGATTCATTCATGTATACATGACAAGATGGATAGTAGTGATCGGATCGCAGTATATCATACCAGGTGAAAAGAAAATAATCTCGAAGAAAAAGGCACTGTACATCACATTATTACTCACCGGCTTATTCGCATTTTTACTGCACAGTTATACGGTCGTCATACCGGATACTCCAATTAACGGCATGTTAGATACGATGCAGGATGGGTTTACCTGGTTCGCGTCACTGTATGCCCTGTATGAAATAATGAAAGATAAACTGTTAAAAACAGAATCAGAAGAAACACCAAAATAAAGGACTAAAAGATAAGTTTAATTTGCTTTTGGTCCTTAGTTACTCTGTAAGTGACTCTATTAATTTGATCATTTCTTCTGGACTTATATTTTTCCCAAAATGAGCTTCGGTAATTTGATTAACAAATAAAGAATGCGTCCCTTCAGGAGATACGCTACCTTCACGGATGAACAAATGCATGTCGGGGTATGTAACAAAAGATTCGCCTTCTTCCCCATCGAATTCAAACCAAACGCCCGTGTCTTCAATTTCTGTAACCTTTGCTTTTTTAGCTGTAAGCTTCATTGAATCTTCTGAAAGATTCCAGAAAAATGTAACATATTCTCCAACCTCAAAATTAAATTTTTTCATTATCAATACACACTCCTTATTCATATTCGTGCTTGAAAGAACGAATCTATTCATTGAAGATCATTAGCTAGGTCATCATCTAATGCTTCATCTTCCGATTTACAGCTACAGCAAAGGCACCCGTATATAGTCGTTTTCTTGCTGTCTTGGATCACATTATTTTTACAGCATTTATCCAATCGATTTCCGCACTCAAAACATAATTCAGCCTTATTTTCAGAACGATTATCCAGTGTTCTATCGAGTGCAATTATAAGTTTCGGGTCAACGTTAGTGGTCATTAGCTTGTCCTTCCTTTCACAACCTCGTATTTTAATTATTCAATATGTTACCTTGTATCGTTACTTCGAGATTTAACAATAGTTATTTATTGCATTTTGAATTGTATCGGTTTCTTCTTCATTTGCATCACTATTAATAAATACTGGTATAGCTTGCCCTATTTCCCATACTGCTAAATCAAAGGATTCTTTTGTGTTTTCGTTATAAAAACAATGACTATAATAAATAGGAATATCATTCAGTTGCCACCCTGTTATATTAAATTGAACATTATCAATAAATGTAATACAGCTATGAAATCTCAATAGAGTTTCAAATTCATACTCTATACTATCTTTATCGTATGTACCTTGCTCTAAATGATTAATCTGTTTAATATACACTTGAATAAATTCCTTTAAGTAAATGTTGGTTGTATTTTTCAACAATTCTTCTGCGATCATTAACTTTTTCATATAAGCTCATACACTCTCCTTATTCATTGAAGATCATTAAGCGCCCTCAGTCCGCGTTCATTTAATTCATTTTTATAGTAATCCATTAGAGCTTTCGGATCTTTGGACAAACCCTTCATATACCTCAGCTCAAAATATAAAACTAACGATTTAATATGATCTTCCTTAACTCCACTTTGAGCTGTTAAATCTAATATTCTACTCGGAGTAATATCTTGAGGGGCGGCCAGTTCCTCTTTAGACATAAGAGGAATTACTCGCATGAAATACTGGTATTTTTCGTCTGACATTGACTTTATCTTTGGACCATATGGCAACTGTAACTCTGTATTCAGCTCTATTAAAACTTTTTCAAGCGATCTTCGCCCCCACATTCCAATACACCGCCTTATTCATTCTGTAGTATTCCGAACATCTAAAGGAATTCGCTGCAAACTACTTAGGAGGGATGATTTTTCCAATATGAAAAACTATACCTTTTGTGTGAAATATGCTAAAGATTGTGCGGATTCATTGTCACTATTATCAAAGGCATCAATATTTTTTTCCATTATTTCCTTAAATATATCTTCTGTTACTTCATGTGGTATCAACATTCCTTCGCCTACATCTTTAGTGAAATCGTAAATTTCCCAATTTACCTTGATGTCTTTGAATTTAATTAACAGGTTATCTCTTGGTTGAATTTTTATTATTTTCTTTTTATCAAAAGAGCAGTTAATTGAATTTCCTAAACTATATCGTTCTCCTTCTAATTCAAGAAAAAATTCCTTTTCTTCATTCGATTCAAAAAACACTTCGATACCCTCTAAATTTAAAACCTTAAACAATATACCTACTGACATTCCACCGATTAATTGTCCTTCGTGGTATACTGGTTTATGAGCATTGAAATGATACACATAACCAATCCTAAATTTATCCATGTACAATACACTCTCCTTATTCAATATGATGTATTCTCGCCTCTAGCTATATTAATTATTGATACTGCTTGTTGGTACATTTCCAAAGTGATTCCTGTTGCTTTGGAAACTACCTCGAATGGCTTTATGTTACCGAAAGAGTCGAAAAAATCCTTAATAGTAATTTTCGAATCAACTACCTCAAAGGGATTTAAATATGAACCTTTTTGCGGATCTATTTGAACAATCTTCCCATCGAACTCACTAATCAATTCTTGTAAATCATTATCCATACGAATGCACGCTCCTTATTTAATAACTTCTGGCGGACAATTTTGTTTGATTTCTACATTCACATCTAAATGTTTCTCATTGATACAATCGCCGCTTGAGTGACCGCCAAAGAATAGATCTGCAGGCGAGGATTGCCAGCGCTCTTTATTATGTTCACGCCATAAAGGGTCAATTTTAACGGTTTCTTCATCTAAGACTCGATAGATGGGGTCGGCTGCTCTCGGAGTATCGAATATTACAGCAGCTGCGTCTACTACACCAACACCGTATTTTTGGAGAAGAAGTGCGGCAAGTCGAGGACTCTCCTTACCTCTATCAACGTCTTGAGCTTTTGACTTAGCGTAACTTATTACCTTCTGGACAAGTTTATCAATTACACTTTCTTTGTTCATTATGTTATATTCTTTGTTCATTTCGTTATATTCTCCCAATTCATTAAAGATTGATTAGTATAGTGGCTACGTTTAACTTCTTTAGGATCTGGTCGTTTTATTTTGAATTCAGCTATTGCTTCCTCAATTTTTAAAATAGCTTGATAGAGATTATTGTCATTTTCTTGTATCTGTTCATTCGTGGGCTCTATTTTATTTTTATCTTCGAATCCTTCACCTCTTAGTAACCAATCACATGACACATCGAAATACTTAGCTATTGCAACGACTAAATCGAATGCTCTTGCTGTTCAAGTATTGTTGTTATGCGGTAGCTAAGTTCGTTCAATGATATTTTATCTTTTTTCCGTAAATAAGTTAGACGTTCTCCTAGAATCTTCATTTAGGTAACTCCTTAATTGGCGTTTTTTCCAGTAAGCATTGAAAGTGGAGTATTGTGTTTCTGGCAATAATAAACATATATTTTTCCGGTCCAATCGATTGTGGTAGGAACAAACGAATACCCCCACTCTCCATTTTGATCCATACAGAGATACCAAACGGAGGAACCAGTATCAATTTTTTTGAAAGCTTTCGCAGTTCTCTGCTGCAAGCCATCAACTATTAGAAGCTTACAGCCGACTTGGAAAATACCTTCTTCAGCAAGGGTGACTCTGGAATTTTCAATCATACGGTACAATTCAATAGTCTGAGGATTCGTATCATTGTAGTCACTATTATTAAGATATGGAATACCAAAACTCTGTTCCATTTCTGTCATTATCGAACTAAGTTGTAGATCGTTTTCCTCATCGGATAATAAGGTGTTCTTCATAATCTTTTCGTATTCAACAAGAAACGGAAGTAAGCGAGTATCTTTACGATTAATTTTCACTGTACAACCTCCCAATTTAAAGTTTTTTTAACTGAGTTGTTTTTGAATGTTCAAAAATCACAGGAGTATGAATATTATCCATTTATCTAACACACCTTCCAGATAACGCAGCCTCCTTAGTCATTTCAGTGTCTGTTTCAACTGGGTCGGCTACCATAAAATATTCTTTAAAATTTATTTTTATAAAATTCCTTCCCATGATTACCCTACTAAATATATTGTTGGGCTGCTTTTTTAAGTCTGCCGGTTAGACATGACTTGCATTGCTTCCGCCAGCTCCGCTCCGTCACCTTGACCCAATGCGATATTGTACACGTCGTACATGGGATCTTGACCCGATCAAGAATCCATTCAAGCGATCCGTTTCACTGCTTCCTGCATATCCTCCACACCAGGAGTAGAATTTTTCCGTTTCAGTCATTGGCTTACCTGATTATTGATACGCCTGTGGAAATAACGGTTCTAAACTAATGCTCATCAAGACAAAAAGCCTAATGATAAGAGCAAACAATAACAATATATTAATTAAAAAAATGATCTTTCTTTTCTTTGTAGATAAATTTCTCCAATTTCCCCAAGCTACAATCAGAAAGGTTATATTGATAGTTGCTATGATGATTAAAGTAATGTCTATCATAGAAAACACCCCTTTTTATGTCCAGCTGATCCGTTCCACCTTATGCTGAAGGTCTACATTAGCAATCCCTTATCATGGCCAAGCACACGCTTTATAAATTATTTAAAACTGATCTTAATTCTCTCAATTCCTTCGCTCGACTCTTCATTTCTTCCCTTGCTTCTTCTTCAGTAAATGATTCATTTACGACTTGAAACCAAAACTTTCCCTCTCCTGGATACATACCTTTATAAAACGATATTTTCCTTCTTAACTCCTCTTCAAAATAAAGATTGAAGACACGACAAAACCCCTGCAATCTGCCTTTGTTTATATACACAGATGGGTCTTCATTTTTACCAACTGGCCAAGAATTTCGTAATGCATATAAATACTCATATGCTGTCTCTTCTAATATTTCTTTTTGTTCACTTCGGTTCATACATACCTCCTATGTCCAGCTGATCCGTTCAACTGCAGCTTCCAAATCTTCTGTACTTGGCGTAGTGTAAATCATGGTCATTTCAATATTAGGTGTACCATCTTCCTTAAAGTGTCCCATCAACGTGGCTGCCTGATCGAGTGGCACCGGTGGATTAGCTGTAACAAGATCGTGCCCAAAAGTATGTCGTAAGGCGTGGCAGGATAAATGCTGAATACGGGTAAAATCTCGATATTTCTCAATAATGTGCTGAATGCCTCGCTCTGTACATTTTGGTGATCGCATCGATACGAACACATAAGGACTCAAATCATCTCGTTCATCCAAGTATGCCTGGAGTGCAGTTCGCAGTTCTGAACTTAAAGGTAGTTCCCTATCTTTATCCCCTTTACCTCGAATATATGCTGTACCTTTTCGTTCACTCATCGTGAGATCCGTAAGCTGAAGTTCGCAAAGCTCATGAACACGTAAGCCTAAACGAAGAAATGTAAGTATGATTGCATTTTCCCTTACACTTCCTCGAAACCTAACCTCTCTCAGTAAAGCATTCTGTTCGTTCCTGGTTAACCACTTCGGTTGACGTCGAGCTCTAGGTGGCTTTTTTATGGGACCAACCGGATTATCTGGTATGTATCCCTTTTCTGCAAAAAATTTAAAAATTGCGTTCAAATGAATAAATGTCAAATTTTTAGTTGATGGAGCCGCAGGCTTCCCATTCCTACCACCAGCCATTTCTAAATATCTCTTAAAATCAGCAATATCTTTTTGTGTTGCATAAACTGTATTTACCTTAGTATCGAGATTCATAGACCAAAACCAATTTTCAAATCTTTTCCAACTCACTTTGTAACTTGTTATTGTTAATTTGGAGACGCCACTGTTTTCTAGATGTTGGATAAATTCTTGGAACATTTGAGACTCCTTTCTTTTAATAGCAGATAACACGACGAAAAAAAATAAGCTTATATTACGATAAAACAATGCTTTCTTAATTTCCATTATATCACAATTCGTCATGTTATGTATAGAGAATACGACGAAAGGAAAGAGATATTGTCAGCAAATCGTAAGAAGAATTAGCTAATTTTTTAAACTTTAACAACTATAGGTGAAAAGTCCTGAAAAAAGAATGAAAATAGGAAAATGGTAACCTTCAGCACGGCTGAAGCTCCGGCCCTATTGCCACCTGCCGCAAACCGGCAACAGCGTACCACATCACGCCTTTTTGTCAAGGGTTTGCCTACTAGCGTAGTTTTCCCCATGACAAAAAAGACTCACCGTTCCAGCGCCGCACTTCGTACGCCTGGTGGAACCTTTGGTGAGTCTAGGTGATTGTGGTTTGCTTGTGCCACCGGCAAGTATACGGGCCGATTACAACTAAGCCAAATGGCCTAATTCTTTTTAGGAGCTGACACAAGTATGAGAGAAATGAACACAAGCAATGCAAGAGTAATTCTTTTTCCGACCCAAACAGTACGTCAAGAGAGAAAACTAGAGAAGCTGACAGCAGAACAAAGACTGAAGTTAGCAGTACTGCAAAACATTCTTCCAGATGATCCGATATGGAATGTTCTATTTATGAGTAATCGGGATCAAGGTGCGCTAATCGATAAGATATTTAGTGAGATTGCATCGGAATTATATCATACCTCCAACGTCTAAAGAAGAAGTGTGATATCCTCAACATTTTAAATGAGATTACATATAAAATTGTACAATGGCTAGCTGGCGACGGTGGCCATTTTTTTTTTAGCAGCTGCTGTTCGCACTCCTGATGCTTTCAGATGAAACAATGGACCAATAGCAGTAGGATCAGATCTATACTAATAATTTGAAAATGCGAGTATATTAATCTACTAAAACGGTAAAGTTAGTCTTAAGAGACTGTTGAACGATAAAACCTTGCGCAGATGCAGATCGGTAATTCGGTTTCATCCGGAGAAATCATTTTGACGATCGATGCGCGGCGACATTGGCCAACCTTGCAAAGCTGCTGTCAGAAGAAAATAAAGTATTAGACTCAAATCATGATTTCAACAGCTTTTCAGCTTGTTCAGTTATGTCTTGAATCATCACAAATGAGATATCCATAATAACTTTTCCATTTTTTGATTCCTTGGCTTGGTCATAAATAGATTGAAGTCGATTTTGTAAATCAAAGAGAATTAAGTCAAAATCTCGTTCCTGTGCAAGCTCAAGGTCTTCTTGTGAAAGGTTTTTAATATTATCTTGAACTTTCGTCCGCATCTGTACACGCTCCTTAAATAGATGGTGGTGAGTCTAAATCTTTATTTTCTAATCAGGGATACAATTCAATTCATTTTGTCTACCAGTCTACAACATTATTTTCTTTGAACAGCTGCAGATCGGTAATTCGGTTTCGTCCGGAGTAATCATTTTGACGATTGATGCCGGGCGACAATGGCCATCCCTACGCAGCGTTTTCCATACACACATACCAACGAGATTATTCTAAATTATTGAAGAAGAAGCGAATATCTTCAACGTCCATTTTCTTTAATAAATTCAGGTTTCTAAAACGCTCGTAATTTACAGCCCTCTTCGTAAATTGGGTTATTCCTTCGACACCTGACTGAAGCAATATCTCAGACACATCTTCTCCAGACGGAAGCTCAACAACATAATTAGATACGTCTTGTTCAGTTAACAGTTTTCCTACAAGTAACGAACCTTTTTCACCGGCTTCATCCCCATCAAAAATAGTAACAGTTTGATGTACATCCTTATCCTTTAGAAACCTAATATGAGATCCATTAAACTTCAATGCTCCCCCTGGATCAATCCCATTGGAAATCCCATAAGATTCTGCAACTAATCGATCAATAGCACTTTCAAAAATACACACAACCTTTGCAGGATCTACTAGATCAATCCCACCACATACAAAATCGCCATATAAATAAAGGTGTTTTATCATCTCTGAATCACGAACCGAACGACCATATAAATCTACGATCTTACCCTTATGAATTACGGGAATAATCACTCTCTTATAAAAACGATCCATACCATTTTTATTAACTAACTGGTACTCTAACAGTTCTTTTTCAGAGTATCCTTTTCCACAAAGGTAATCCTTTAGCTGACTTCCACCAGTTGCATAACCTACTCGATGTCTCTTCATAACAAGCTGTGAAACACCACGATCTAATAAATAAGTAGTTTTAGTCAAATTCCCAGCATAAAACTCTACAGCAAACTCTAAGGCTTGCTGTTTACGCACATAAGCAGCACCATCAAATGAACTATCAGGAGGCTCCATACCCACAAATTCACAGAGCGTAAGAACAGCCGTACGGTAAGACAACCCCTCATGTTCACGTAAAAAATGAATCGCATTCTTCGATTTACGCAATAACGTAGAATCGTGAAGAGGCATACAAGACATACAACGATAAGATTGTTTCTCTAAATCAATCCGGCCGTTATCATAGTCCGTCTTACCACAACACCAATCTGCAATATAAAAATTATTCTTACCCGTACCCTCTTTAACAGAAACGCCATAAGAACGCATAAGTGCCGTCAAATCCACGGCAGAACAAAGCCCATCAATAAATTCACGATCAAACATCGAAGACTCCCCTTTCGAGTTATCCACAGGGATAGAGAAGCTGGCCCGACCTACCACCCTATCCTCTGTTATATGAGTATGGCTGTTTTTTTTGATGTCCGTTTTAATTTCATTTTTGGATGTGATTATCGTTCGGCCATTACGACCGCGCTTAGTCTGCACATCAAACAAGCCCTCAATAGTACCTTTTTTGAGAACTTCTTTAAGCGTTGAAACTGCACATCCAAGCTGAGACGCAATTTCAGGAAGAGTGTTATGAACTTCCCCTTCTTTATTTAGTAGATTTAACAAATCATCTAACCATTCATGGTGATGTACACGCTGCCGCAGCTCACGTGGTTTTGCTGCTGTGTAATACTTTGCCTTCAGATCAAAAAATTGAAAGTCTAATCCTGTAAGCTTACGTACCACTTCAGGAGAAGGAGCATTTGCTTTCCCTTTTCGTTTATATGTAGACCTTACTTTTTGCAAGGTATCTTTAAGTGTAAATAAACCGTTTTTGTTAGTTCCTTTCTCACAACACTCATGCCACCATTTGTTCATTTCCACTTCAGCTCTTGCTAATGTATAACCTGAAAACTTCATGGCCAGAATGAGTGTAAAGCAGATAGCGTCTCGATCCCCTATTGGTGCATCCATGTTATATAGTCTTTGAATCGCTGGATGACCCATAATATTATGTTCTTGCAAGATTGGCCGTGTATTACGAAGTGTAGGATCGTATGGATGGTTAACCTCTCTCCAGTCTATGAAAGTCTGGAAATTAAACTTTACTGGATTGGAGAAACAAATATTTTCCTCTGTAGGCGTACGGAAATAACGCTCTACACCGATCGCGTAGCGATCGCCAGCTAGATCTTCAGATATATGTCTTTGAATAGCTTCGAACAAGCGAACTGTTTTAAACGTTGCACGTACCGGCTGTTCTTGTGAAAGCGCCCATGTTACGTGATAACCTGAAGATGGAGTCTTTACAATGATCGTTGGCAATGGTAAGCCCGTATCTTTAATACGATCTAAAATATCCGGAACTGTAATTCCTTCTTGGTCTTCAGACTTAGTATCAATATCGATAGCGATCGCATGAATCCAACGTGCATAATCGGCTAAACGTTGATCACTTCGATAGAAAGAGTTCGGTGTATAGTAAGTGGTATCTTTGTCTTCATCCCATAATAGAGAAAAAAGAGTGCTGAAGGTGGCCGCCCGATACGTCATTTTTTTATCCTGGGACATCATAAAGATCCATGGCCGTGTCCGATCATAAGAATGCTCAGCTGCAGCAAACCTTTTTTTCTTTGTACGAATTCGTTTACGAGAAACACCTTGCATAAACTCGCCATAAAGTAATCTAAAATATTGCTCAACAACGGATTCCGTTTTTGGGGCTGCAATATTATGATCAAATACTGATGCCTGCATACCAACACCTCCTCTACTCTATCTCGAAAAATAATAGATTCGAAAAAAGACAATAAGAAAATAGACCCTCGCACCTCCATTTTTCAAAAATGGAGAAACTGCGGAGCGAATCAAGTACTATGAAGTTGAGTTAATATGTAACAATACCCTTAGTAAAGCATCAAAAAAAGCCTTGTCCCCGATAAAGATATGGGAACAAGGCTTGGCTTTTACTTTATTAGAATTGTGTTTAACAATCCTATAACAAAGAGACAATTGACTTAGATATCTATAGATGTCCTGAATACATGAATACTAGATAATTCCATATAAAAAGGACAGTTATAGACTTCTTAATGGTTGAAAACATCATATAGATTTGCTATGATGTACTCAAAGAGCTTAATGCTCGTAAATCATTAAGAAAGTCATTGTAAGCTTTTGGTCTTGTTTCTCCCGATCCAGATCGGTGGAAGCGGCTTAACAGGCGGGCAAACCTAGTTAAGCGGCCGAAACATCAATGGCTTTTTGATTTTCAATGTGCTATGTTTGTATCATAGCACATCATTGACGACATATAAAGTGGAAAACTTCATAAATTCACCAATAATCAAATGAATTCCCTCAGCCAAGTTAAAGATTTTTGATGATTTCCCCGATACACACTTGAATTGATACAAGCCTATTCCCTATTCAGTTCTTAATGGAACCTCTTAAAGAGGCTGCTCCATTTACTCTTCAATAAATGTTTTAAGAAGATCTGCAAGCCCTTCGCGTTTAAATTGCGGAATCTCTTGTATTACATCACCGTATGGAGCTGCCCATGTTTCCCAATTTGTATACAAATCAATTTCAGAAGCATTTTCGTCCTCTATCTCCAAAGACTGACAATCATAAAAGGTTGATAAAACTTTAATAACTTCTGTTTGGTCCATGCCATATGTTTCTTCAATATCGGAGCTTTCTAATTGGATAAATGCAATTAGAGCGTTCATATGATTAAATGAGTACGGAGCTGATATAAAAAAGGATCTTGGCTCATGATCATACGTATGAGTTAATACATAGGTTAATGGCTCTTGCTGCATTCGATCTTCATGCGATATTAATAATGAATTTTCTTCTAAGAAACGTAATGCTTCCAAAAATGAAGATCTCTCATCATCACGATGCTTATGATGACATTCTTCAACCTCTACTGCTTGATATTCTCTAATAAAACTCTTCCAGTTTTCTTTAGTAAGTTCTTTATTAATATTTAGTTCTTCTTCCTTGATTGAAATAATCCCATAGCGATTTAAAATATTATCTTCAGGAATCATACTTCCATACCGTAAGAATGCCGTAATTGCTTGACGAAAACTTTGTATATTTAAATCAGTTGAAATTAATGCTGCAAACGGAATATAGTTATTTGTTAATTGATCGTAGAGAATAATATCTTGTAATTCAATTAGGTGACATTTTCCTTCATGTATAAACCCTAAAGCATGGCCAACGGATTCTTTGACGAGTTTAATAATCTCTTCATAATTGGAATCAGGCTGCGGCATTACATTACCGTATACAAGCTTTAAGGATAAATTTTCTTCGGCCGGTTCAAAATCAGTCATACCCGATCCTTCCTTGTAATTATCTAAAGCTGCGATTTCCATTGCATCGATAATAATTTTGTGGTCATCACTTATTGCTATTAATGCGTATTGCATAATACATCGTCCTCTCTTCTATATTGTTTGTTCGACTCGATAAGCTGAAGAATCAAGAATGAATTCATTTTTTTCCGGATTAATACTTTTTAAATTATTGTAGGCTTCCGTTATGGTCCATGATACTTTTCTAAAATCGCTTTCTTCCAACATATAAGCTGAATTATCCAGGAGATCGAGAATCTCTTTTTCTGAAAGTAACCGAGGGTCAATGGGATCTGGTCTATCTTCTTTGTCGATAATTTCAAATGAGTACATTTCACGTTCTACATCAGTAATTATTTTTTCATCTCCATCACGAATAACACAAATATGATCCTTTCGCAAAATAATGGTTGTAAAATCACATTTGGCTACAGCTTCATCGTCTGTGCAATCATCAAATTTTCCAACTTCTATATATGCAAATAAATCATCGTAGTAATTCTTATGAATAACACGCCACATAACTTTTCACCTTCCTTGAATGATATGAACAATAAAGGAAAAAAAGAGAATAACGCCTGTAAAAGAGAATGCAACCATAAGAAAGGTCATAACGGCAATTAGTTTGGGATTTTTCTTTTCTAGATCTTCATTTAACCAAGATCTAATTCTGTTCATATAATCACTTCCTATTTATTTAAATTAATCGCTGTTGCAGATATGAATTGCCTCATGTGGATAAATAAATCCAATAGTTACCGTTGGAGACTCTTTTGATTTTGCTATTTTTTTATTATCTCTCCGCTTCAAGTTTTCCCATTGGTTCCACACTCCATTTCACTATGTTTCATAAACCTTAAAGTTTATTTTTGATATTGAAAGATAAATCAATAAGTAAGTAGTTCCATCCAGGCAAACGATCAAAATATAAATTTGATTCGATTTTCCTGCTTGTCATATTTCAAAGCTGCGTCGAATTCTTTGTTTTTTCCCGTGAACCCTTTAATGACATCCGTTTTCCCGTTCTTTAATAGCTTTTTTGCCTGAGTTGTTGAAATTTTTTTACCTATAAACTCTTTAGGAATAGAAAATCTACATCCATCTTTAAATCCAGAGCAGCCATAAAGATTCGCCTTTTCGACTACTTCTTTACCGCAGCATGGACATGTTCCAAGACTGCTATCTTGAAGCGTTGGCTTCCTGGATTCTAACTTTCCATCCTTCAGGTAAAGCAATAGTTGATAATCGCCGTATTTTCCCTTTAGCTTGATTGGAACCTCTTTATTAGCCAAGAGCTCGTTGGCCATCTTTTCACTAATATTTCCCTTCATGAATGTTCTGGATAAGGTAAACTTACATCCATCTTTATATCCGGAACATCCGTAAAACTCTTTACGTTCGATTACTGGCTTCTTGCAGAGTGGACAATTACCTACCTCTACCATCTGCGTGAATACAGGTTTATCACCCATCATTGTGGCCAACTTCTCTTGGATTGTAGAACCCATTTCTATAATGGAATGACTAAAAGACTTAAACTCTTCCATAAGACGCTCTACAGAGCATTTTCCATCGGCAACTAACCCTAATTTCTTTTCAAATTCACCTGTCAGCTCAATACTTGCAATTGGGTGATCGTATACAATTTCAATGAAGTTTCTACCTTTTGTAGTAAGGTAAAGCAGACCTTTCTTCAGCTCCATATACTCACGATCTATCAACTCATTGATGGTATCGTTTCGAGTTGCTACTGTTCCTATCCCCTTCTCCTTGAGCTCCTGAAGAATATCAGGGTCTACATTTTCATCAACAATTTGTCCTGCTGTTTCCATAGCTTTTGCAAGATCTGTATCTGCAAGACGTTTTGGAGGAGTAGTTTTCCCTTCATTTAACTTTGTATTTCCTATAGCCACTATATCTCCTACAAGTAATTGTGGTAAGGAACCCTTAATTAATTGTGGCTCATCTTTTACTTCTTCTTGTTCTGGCTTTAAGATGCTTCTCCATCCCATCGTCACTACTGAAGATGCTTTTGTATAGAAGATTTCACCGGATGCTTCAGTAATAATTTCGACTTGCTGATCCATCCCTTCCGGATGAAAAGCAGCTAGTGTATGAAGCAGGATTAATTCATAAAGCTTTTCCTCGTCCGGAGTAAGTTCTTTATCTGTTCCTTTGTGGCTAGAAGGGCTCTTACTTGTTGGGACAATCGCATGATGCTCTAGCGCTTTGGAATTATCTACATATCGCTTTATGCCCTGCAGAGAACGGATACTATCTGGAAAGTACTTTTGATAAGGACCGCCCTCATTTTTCAACTTTTCAAGATCATGTTGTAGTTCCTCTGCTTTGTTCTCAGATAAATGTCCGTTACTCGCACGAGGATAAGTACAGCATTCTTTGACATATATGCCTTGAAGGACTTTCGTAGATTTCTTTAATGTAAATCCAAGTTTTTTACGGGCTTCCTCTTGTAGAGCGGTTAAATGTAGTAACTGTGGAGACTGTCTTTTAACCCGCTTAGATTCATATTTCAAGATCTTAGCCTGATCACTTGAGCTAATCCGAGCTACAAGAGTCTCTACATCCTTTTTGTCTTCAAAACGACTTTCAGTGCCTTCTTCAGTTTCTTTATACCATTTTCCAATATAAGTACCCTTCTCACTTTTGAATTCATATTCCAATGTGTAGAATGGTATTGATTTAAATTTTTCAATAGCTATTTCGCGATCGTATACAATTCGCAGGGTTGGAGTCTGGACACGGCCAGCTGATAATAAGGTATTCTCTTTCGTGATTTCAGCAGCTTTTAATGTAAAAAACCGAGTAGCGGTGAATCCTAACCAGTAATCGGCGTAAGCGCGGATTCGCGCTGCCTCACCAAGTAAGTAAGTTTCTTCTCCCTGAAGGAGCTGTGTAAATCCTTTATTTATGGTTTCTGGAGTGAGGTCGTTAATCCAGAGTCGTTTAAGCTCTCCTCGATAACCACAATAATTAAGGATTGTTCGAGCGATCCACTCACCTTCGCGACCAGGATCAGTTGCGATTACAACGCATTGGGATTTTTGCAGTAAGCCTTTAATCACCTGCAGCTGTTCTTTCTTTAAAGGATCTGCTTCAAACTCCATTTGTGCAGGTATGATGGGCAATGTATCTAACTTCCACACTTTATATTCTGGATAAGCATCCGGAGTTTTAAGACGGAGCAGATGGCCAATAGCCCAAGTTACAATATCGCCGTTTACAAGCTCTATATACTCTCTGTAGCTTTTTTTTACACCTAATGCTAGTGCAATGTTTTTGCCCATATCAGGCTTTTCAGCAAGAATTAATCGCATAAGTGTGGTAACACCTCCCGATCCATAATTGACATCAGTTTATTGTACAAATCTTTGGAAATCGCATTTAGATATTGATAACCCAAGTTCGTGATCGATCCAACGGATAACATCATGTAGTTTGCTTGATCGACTGACCTTAACTTCATCGATGTTTTCATCCAGTAATTGCATTTCGATTTCGAAGTACTCTTTTGAGTCAATCGAGCGAACACTTACATTCATCCAATTTGGACGATCATTGTCATCGATATACCAAAGTGAAACGAGTGAGACAAATTCAGATTTCGTAACCTCATAACTACACTTTTCTAAGCAATTGAGTTCGATATGCTTAACGATGGCATCAAAATCCTTTAAGCATTGGTGAAGATTATCCACCGACTGTTCCATAGCATAGCTCCTTATAAAATTGAATAATATGGGTGCCACCGATCAGGCCGATATCTCGGTTCAAATCCCAATAAGCATTTTGTAGAATTGTCCTGACAATGATTTACCAGGACAATTCTACGCCATTTAATCAACGTTAAATTTGAAGCAACATGCGATAGACCAGCACAGCACTTTCAGCCCTTGTGATGTTATTCTTAGGTTTGAAGGTCCCGTCAGGATATCCCTCAATTACCCTAATATCTGTCATAGCTTTTACTTCGTAACTAGCCCATAAAGCTACTTCTTCAGTATCAGAGAATGAATCAGTTAACAAATCACTTACTGTTACTTCTCCATTTTTTAAAATTACATTGCCTAGCATCTTAGACGCTTGTTCTCTTGTGATAGAGTCCATTGGTTTAAATACGGTTTTACTGAAACCAATTGCAATGCCATTTGATTTTGCTGCATTCAACTCACCCATATACCAACTCTTTTTATTGATATCTCTATAAGTAAGTTCCAAGGTAGCATCTTCACCGGCTTTAACCGCACGTACAAGTAAGGCTGCAAATTCAATTCTGGAGATATCTCTATTAGGCTCAAACATCTTATCTGTGACACCTTTAACGACATCTTTCTCTGTTAGATAGTTGATTGCATCTACAGCAAATGAGCCTGTGCTAACATCTTCGAATAGGGAGGTCTTATTAGGAACCGATGGCTGCTGATTGTTATTATCGTCTTCGGCTTCTCTGTTGTCCTCTGGTTTTTTTGATTTGTTGTCCTCTGGTTCTTTTGGAATGTTTGATGTGTTGTCTCTCGGGTTATTGTTTGATTCTTTAGGAGCTGCTGTTGTTTTGACCTCGATAACAAGCGGCTTACTCTTACCCGATTTATTAATAGCAACAAAGTCGTAGGTGTATTTCTTATCAGCATTCAAACCACTGTCCCCAAACAAATGATCTACAATCGGTACGTTTACTTTTCCAATCTCTTGACCATTGCGGTATATCAAAATTTGATCTACATTACTGCCTGTAAACTCACTAAAATCAAAGATTACAGCATTGTTAGTAACTGTAGATGCTTTGATACCATGAGGCTGATCCGGAACAGCTACAAAATGAATATCCTTTCCTTCAGAACGCGTACCCTCGTTATTCTCCGTCACAATAGTATAGTCATAGCTTTTGCCAGCCTCTAAAGGTGAAATGATTATTGGACCTTCATTACCCCTCCAGACCTCTTTACCATCTCTGTCTATCAATACAACTTCTTTGACAGTATCTTCTATGTCAAAGTCTATCGTGGCCTTATCTTCATCAACCGTAATTTGAATATCAGAAACTGGTTTGGTCTTTGTCATAACATTAATCTTCACTTCATTGCTCTCACCTGTACTATTTTTGGACCATAAGGTGATCTCGTAAAGTTTTCCTGAGTCCAAACCATCTAATAAAATTTCATTTGAAGTTGTAGTTAGGGTATTACCATTCACTTTGATAAAATATAGATCCGATGAGTTAGAGTCCCAACCTAAGGTTATTGAATTGTCCGTTACAGATTTAACTAGGATGCCCGAAATAGCTACAGGTTTAGTAAGGAAAGAGCCGCTTATAGACTGTCCATAGCCAGAGGTGTTACCTGCTTCCAAGGTGAATTGCGTATCTTTACCTCCCGTTAAACCTGTGAGATGAACTGTTGTTCCGGAAACCTCATAAGTTCTTCCAGCAACAAGTATTTTATATTTCGTTGCTCCAGTTACTGGTTTCCAACTGACGTCTGCAGAAGTCTCCTCGATATTCTCTACTACCACCGAAGTCTCTTCGACTACAGAAGGTAAAGTGAAGAAAGATAAAGTAACTGGATCACTGAAACCACTCTTATTGTAAACAACACCTGTCACTGTATATTCCGTACCTGCAGCTAATGCTGTGAATGACGTATGATAAGTGCTGTCTGTTACGGAAGAAGTTTGGCCATCATTTAATGTAAACTCAAAACGATCTGAACCACGTACTTCATTCCAGGTGATCGAAGCACTATCACTACCTATTAGATCTGTGGCCAAGCCCGTTATAGCATCTGGTAGAGTAATTAAATCTGTTAAGTACGCGAATTCACCTTCGCCGGTACTGTTTTCTGCTACTAATTGGTAATCGTAAATAGTTCCAGCATCTAGTCCCATATCGGAAAAGACGGTATCTCCACCGCTGTATACCGGAATAGAACTACGCCATAAATGATAGTTAAAAGCAGACACTACATTTTCCCAAGTTAAATCAATTTTGTTCTTATAGATATTTACAGTAGTAAATCCTTTAGCTGTATCAGGTAGAGTCAGATAACTTACTCCTAAAGAACTCCCATAACCACTCGCATTTTCAGCATCAACAGCTATGTGGTAAATAGCACCTGCTCTTAAACCAGTTAGGTTAAGAAGAGTATCCGGAATTTCAAACTGCTGCACGCCACCATAAGTCACATCTGTGACGGTATACCGATACTTGTCTGCCCCAGTTAATGCAGGAATCGTAATAGTAGCTTGGCTATAGTCTCTTCCAACCTTTTCTACTTGTACATAAGAAGGTGCATCAGGTTTGGTTAAGATACTAAAGCTAGAAGATGTTGCCGACCCTACATGGTTTTCTGCTGTAAGCTCATACTCATATGTCGCACCACCAGATAATCCGGTGTCTGTTATACTTTGAGTTGGGTAACTGACAGATTTTGTTGTTCCCAGTGTCTTATTAGTAAGTTTATAAATGTAACCATCGGTATAAACTCCACCTACTGGTAGATCCCAATCAATAGTTACAGAGTTATTACCTACATTAGTAAAACGTAAAGAACCAGGTGCATTCGGTTTATACTGAATTTTAAAAACATCCGATACATATTCCTCAATATTGCCTGCATTATCTTCAACCTTCGCATGTACAAACCATTGACCTTCTTCTGAAATAACAATAGGAGCCGTTACATCAGTCATTAAATCCCATGCCAAAGGTGTCGCTGTGCTACTCGTTACCTTATAGTAGAGAGTATTTGCTTTTAAACTGGCTAAAGAATCAGTGGCGGCGATATTGACGGAAACATCATCCTCAGACCATGATCTTTCATTAGGCGTAACCAAAAGCGTCGGTTTAGTTTTATCAATCATTACTTTATAAGTAGCTGGAATCTCACTATAAGATCCAAGTACATTAAAGGCCACGACATGCACTTCATAAACACCTTCATTGGTAAATGCAGCATGATCTCCAATGGTGTAATCAGAAGGTAAAACTCCTGTTACTGGATCGGTATCTTTGGCAATTCTGTATCCATAAGTCGTACCACCTGTATATCCTGTGCTGCTGCCACCTGAGAAGTTTAATACAACATCAGAATTCGTCCAACCAATTACGTTAGGTGTAATGACTGGTGTTGTTGGACGACTCTTCATAATTTTCACAGTGTTGCTGGCTTCACTACTTTTGTTACCAACTAAGTCTATTGCCTTAGCTTTGATAATAGTTTCCCCACCCTCATTGATCGTAAATGGAGAAATATATGTTTGCCACGGTCCACCATTGATTTGATATTCAATTCTAGTTACGCCAGAGCCTACATCTGCCCCTGCGGTTATAGTTACTACAACATCTTGATTTGTCCATTCTGTTGTGCTTACTTGCACTGTTGGAGCTGATGGGATCGACCTGTCAATAAAGACAGTGCCGGTGTAAATAAACGTATCTGCAGCTCCTTGACTATCTGTAGCTGTGACTTCAATACTTGTGAACGATCCATCTACTATTTCACTTGCAGACCAATTTAACACCCACGGCTTAGGTGTACCGTCAACCCATAGGGTAGTCGTCTTTGTAACCCCATTTATCGTAGCTTTAACCGTAATATTGTCACCATCAGTATCCGATACACTACCTGTTAGCTGTATTTCTGATGAAGCTGCATTAAAGAGAATATCTGAGTTATTGACTGTTAAAACAGGTGTCATATTCGTTGTTGTTTTCTTTACATACCAAAAGCCATCTGAGTGAAGGCCGTTGTCCGGATACGTACCATCTAAATCAAGTATGTTGGCTTGAACGAAATCACCTCGAACCATATTTACTTTACCAGTCGGTTTGGACATAACATACACATCAACAAAGTATTCATCTATATAAACACCGCTACCATCTACATCCCACCGCATAACTAGCTTACGTATTTCGGATTGTGATAAGTTCAAATATTCATATGTTGTATACTCTTTCCCATCTTTCGGTATTGTTACATTATAAGATCCACCAATAGCAGGGATATAATTACCGTACACACCATATATCTTGTACTTTCCATCTGCATCAAAGCTATAAGTAGGACGGTATCCATATTGTCCGCCTACTTTATCTGAATGGCTAAACTGCCAATCTCCAACATCCTCCCATACTGTAAATTCTTTAGCTGTATACTTATCCCAGTAGAATAATGGAGTCTTGTTTACAGTCAAAGTACCTGCATAAATATCTGTTGCTTGACCAGATACATCATTGGCTGTGACTGATATATTTGAATACGGAGCACTAGATGGAAATTCACTTGTTCGCCAAGCTAATGACCAGCTTTTAGGTGCTGAATTAGCTTGTACAGAAACTTCTTTTCTCACGCCACCAATAACAGCTGATACTAGAACTTCTTCTGTATCAATATCAGAGATGGTTCCACTAATTACAAAGGAATCTGATCCGGATTTTAAATTTATTGTCTTATCTCCAGCTTGTGTTACTGATATTACCGGATTATTATTAGGTAGCGCTTCACCTTTTACATACCAAAAACCATCGGAATGAACACCATCATTAGGATAAGTACCATCTATCGCGGAAATTTTGGATTGTACTAATGTTCCTCGATTTTTTGGTGGGTTAAGGGTAAGATTGTATATACTGAACATTTTTCTAGCATTTACTTCTGTGTGCTCTAATTGAAGAGGGCCTTTAAAGGTGTACTCGTAAGTTGGGTCAATATAATAATTCTGATAATGAAAGTCATTGTTAGTGTACTTTACACCAGAGTCTCCCTCATTAGGGAAGTAAATAAACTTCCCATCTTGATCTATACCATTTAAGAAATTAGAATTAGTGCTGCTGAAATAAAAAGATCTAGTAATGCCATATGCTTCGGGGGAATCGTCTCTATCGATAAAGCCCCCGATACCCTTCCTATACACCTTTCCTTTTAAGGCTTGCGATATTGTAGGGCTATCATATAAGTACCACCCATCAGTATCAACCGTATACTTACTATAATAGTATGATGCAGCTGCCTCAGTTTTACTCGGTAAAAACGATACTCCTGATAATGCCGTAGCCACAATCAATAGAAGTACAAAAACCTTTTTTAAGAGATGAATGTAGCTTGTAGTATTCATTATTCTGTCCTCCTTAAATAAAATCATCTTGACAGGATCTGATTGATAATAGATTCAACTGAGTCATTTATGAACCAAGACTCTTCATCCGGATCATGATCGTTTCCCTGGGTTCTAAATCGAATGCTAACAGGTACTTTCTCATTTGGATTGTCACTATAAATGCACTCATAGGTTTGGGTTATTTCATTCTTAGAGTGGATCTTTGTGTCTACTAAGAAAACAGAGATTAATGTCTGCTCTCTTGTAATGGATTGCCCAAACTCATTTAAAAAATCAATATAGTCTTGAAGTTCTTTATAGTCTCGAAAAAAATAATTCATGTAGTGATCAACTTCAAACAGTAATGCAGCTTTTTCATATTCTCCGGCTCTCAAGTATCCAAAAAAATTAGCGGCTACGTCTTTTGTTGTTAGTTCATCATGTGTATGTATATCTAAATCATCAGACGAGTAAGCACGTTCATATATTGTGTTGTAGGGAATGTGAACTTTGTTAACCTGCTGAACATTACTTTTTTCTTCTTGATCTGGTAGCCATACTTTTTGAACAATCATTAAAATTACACCTACGATAATCAAACCATTAATGATAAGTCCCTTTTTCATAACAGCTCCCCTACTTGGGTCTACTCATTTCGATCAGAGGGAGTGGATTAATGGCATCTCCGTTTTTTAATATTTCAAAATGAAGGTGCGGCCCTGTACTCCGTCCGGTCGATCCGGTAAAACCAATAACTTGACCTTTTTTCACATGAGTTGAATTTTCAGACACGGCTAATCTGCTCAGATGGAGGTATCGTGACTGGTAATTATTTGCGTGTTGAATTTTAATCCACTTACCAGCTGCAGAACTTGAATCATCTGTCCAGAAAATGACGGTTCCCTCAGCAGTTGCGACAACAGGAACGCCAGATTTGCCGTTTGAAATATCAATTCCTTTGTGAAACTGCGGTTTACCTGTAACTGGATTAATCCGTTGTTGAAATGGAGAAGTGATCCTCCCCACCTTTGGTAATGGCCAGAGGAAGTCTCCATTTGCAATGAGTGACGGATCGATTTCTACTGTACCGCCAGGTATGTTTGTTTCATCACTATTAGTGATGGATAGTAAATTTTCTGATATGAATAGCGCGTAATTAATTTCCTTTTCTCCATATCCTTCTCTCGTGAGTACTTCTTCTAACGAATAAAACAATAGCTGCTGATTACAGTTTTCTTTTGTATTCCCTTCTTCATCGGTCACTGTTGTACATACTTCTTCGTAGTAACTGAACTTTTCGAAGGTTTGTTTAATACTACGTTTGGTAATACTTTCGAGGTCTCCTTTGGTGCGGATCGTGTCATAGGCAACCATATCTGGCCAGTGGATACCATATTCCAACCCAATAGCTTTGTATTCCTCAAGGACTTCCTTTTGTAGTTCTGTAGCGTTATCACCTGAACTAAAAAAATAGGAGAAAGGAGCAGTAACTAAAGTCATCGCACTATTTAATAGAGCATTTAAGGAATAGAGCGGAATTGCAATTAAAAGAATGGCAATCACACATATGGGCTTCCAGTATCGCTTAATTAACCCAAAGGTAATTTTCGTCTTCATTACCCTACTTGCTCCATTCCTTTTATGAGCGCTTCATATTTCTTAGGATCGATAAATTGCCATTGATCTAATGTTGGCTCAGATTGGAACATTGTACGTGTTTCACCTGCTATAATCACACCGCGCCCTTTTTGTGACTTTTTGCGAATGGTGTCAATCTCTTTCTGAGATAACTTTTGGACTGTGAGTAATGACTCCCATTCGGTATCCATGTACAAGTAGGTTTTAATACTTGCATTTGCTAGAATTTGTTGAGCATATTGAATGCCCATAGCAATAATATCTCCAAATTGCTGTGTCATGAGCTCAATATAAGAGCTGTATTTACGAAATTGCTTAAAAGCATGTACAAGGAATATAAGCGTCATGATATTGTTCTTATCCAGCATCCGATGTCCTTCATCACAATACAGCGCTGTCCGCTCATTTCGATCCTTCTTAAATTCAGCCCATATATCTTTAAGTAGCAAATCATACAATGGAGATTGCATACCCTGTTCTAGATTGTTTAAGTCCAAAACCGTTAATTTATCGTTCATGTTCCAATTGGTTGGACCACAAAACAAGGATTTGTATTCTCCATGAATGTAAGGATTCAGTATTTCCCGAAGATCAGTAAGAACATTTTCTTTCTTTGCCATTTCTTCAAATGTTAATAGGGTAGGTTCCTCATAGTTTAATGGGATCTCCTCACTATTCTCTGTCATCCCATGTTTGGCAAAGGATAAACGAATGATTCTAGACGCTTGAGAAGCCTCCTCCCTCTTCATTTCAGGGTGTACCCACCGAAGCCATGAGGTTATGTCGGCTGTTTGCTGAAGCATCTTTTTACCTGCATGAAGCATTCCATCCTTACTATTGTTCTCACTATCCAAGACAATAGAACGAATATGGAAAGGATTCGTACAGTATTTACCACCAATTTCAAAGACAGCCCGTGTCGCATTTGGCAAATGATATTCAGCTTCAGGGTCAATGATTACAGCTCGGTCAATTTCATCTAACGTGATTAGACGATCAATCTCACTGGTCTTTGCAGCCGTTTTTCCCGCACCTGATCCACCAAGCGTTACTCCATTCCCATTGTTATATTTCATACGATCAAACCGATCAACGATTATTAAGCTATCATTAGTTGGATTGTAGCCCGTAATGACTCCTCGATTTGATGTAATCTCTGATGCTTGGAATGGAAATATTGAAGCAAGACATAGACTATGCATAGGCTGAGAAAACCTACTTAGTAGATCATCGACAAAGCAAATAGGAAGATAGTAGAAGAATGGTTGGAAACCTCGTTCACCTAATAACATAGGTATCATGCCGTTAGACTTCAGGGCTTTCTCAACTAAGCGACTTTGTTTCATCATTTCATCAATGCTTCTTGAGTAAACCGTAATAACAACACCTACATTGAATGCCTGGTTATCTTGAATCTCCTGAAGCAACTCTTCTTGGCTCAAAATTTGCTTTTCCATTTTTATTTTTTCTTCTCTGGACTTCGTATCTGCTTTCTTATCTTCCAAATGTTTAATTGAATTAGATATAGAACCACCTAATTCGTCGGACTCCATTGGAACAGCGAATATATCCAAATCCACATTATCTTTATTAAGTATCTGATTGAACCATCCTGGACGGTTTTTCCCTGAAGGATACTTTTTAATAAAGTATTGTCGAAAATAGACTTCATCCACTTCCAAGTAGGTGGTCCAATCTTTCATATAAGGTGGTAACAAATCGTCATCCGTCAACTCTTTTTCGAAATCTTGTGAAACAGATGTACCAGGATTTAGTTTCTGATAGAGAAGTCTACGTGTCTGCTTATCTGTCAGAATAGTCACTTGCATATCATGCTCGTTTAGCTTTTCTTGCATATTCTCAATGGTAGATCGTAGTTCCTTCTCTGCTTCCTCATCATCCGAAATAGAGCTTCGAATGGTGATGTAATAGACTTTTTGGCTCTTGCTGTACCGTTTTTTTTCTAAAGCGTATTTCTCATATGCATTAATTCTCGTAAGCTTGTACCCACTATCTGCTGCGTCTTTTCTTTCTGAAATAAGAGCAAGATGGTGGTCAATTCTAATTGGTTCACTTGATGCTTTCATTTGAATTTTTCCAGGATTGGAATTAAAAATTTCCTGAAACATTTCCACATTCGCTTCGAATTCGTTGCTATTCAAATTATCCGGATTAACAGGAGATATCCTAGCAAACAACCTCATATCTCCATCCTTCAACCGCATAAATTGATGAACATAATCAAACGGCGCACGTGACTGTATGCTTTGTGTTCTTTTTTTACCTTTACTCGTTCTCGACTGATTTTGAGATTTTCTTTTATTTGGATCAACAGGTATGCCCAAAATGTCTTTTACTAAATTCATTATCATTTGAAGTTCACCTCAATCCACTTCCTGTTCCCACACCAATGTTTTGACTTGCAGCTTATGGCGCACTTTATTTGAAATAATCTCAATGAGAGTTTCACGATTAATTTGTTGAGTTGTTAGTCGATTGCTTCCAAAGACTAGCATTGTAGGGATCAACACTTTAAAGATCATGGAATCACTAACAAAGAACATAATGACTCCGATGATTAAGCAGGGAATGAAAATAATTAGTCCCTTTTTATTTCCTCCATAGAATGTCATTCGCTGTTCAACATATTGAGGGATTTTGTACTTATAGTTCATCAAATCACCTACCGATAGCTGTTTTTGTCATCATACGATAGATTCCTGCTTTCGCAGCTCCTCCGGCAGCTCCTCCAATCCCACTGCTGTGAAGCCATTTTTTTAGAAAGCTCGGACCAGTAATGGTACCGATTAGATATGCTGTCGCGATTAATACTCTCCAAGCGTTATCAGTCGAAAAGGTTGAGGAACCTATGTCTTTTAGCAATTGCGTTGAAGCCAACCATAATGACCAGCATTGAAAAGATTGTGTGAATACTACTGCTACAGACTCACGAATCCAGGTGTTATATGCTTCCCCTTTTCCAGATGAAGAGACTGCGAGTAGTGGGGATAAGCTTGTTAGATAAATGAGTTGTACATATCTAAATCCTGCAAGAATTGCCAGCACTACCAAACCAATTCCGTAAATCAAAAACACTAGAGACATAATCATAAATCCACCATTCAGTATGGTATTTTCCTGCAGGAAACTATCCTGAATCGTGACCATGATTTCATTGCCTCCCAACATACTAACAACTTCAAGTAACTTGTCATTTGCTTTAAGAAGAATATCTGTCATGATCCACGGGGAAAGGTATATTAGAGCAAAAGATTTAATCGTTTTAGTTATAATCGCATCAATCGGTAACCCACCTTGGCCATATCCTTCTTCATACATAGATTTTAGGATCTCGACCATTACATTTAGGACAAGTAGACCTAATGCAACATATTGAATAGCTTGAATCGTCTCCTTTACCATCAGTTCTTCCATAATATTGACAGGATGAAATACCCACTGTTGCAATCCAACCATAGCCGTTTCGAAGATACCGATAATAAATTCTTTAACCGGCTTTACAATCAAGGACTGAACCAGATCATTCGTGATATCTTCAAACCATCCAGCATGAACAACACTTGATGTCATGAGGAAACTAACACAAGCAATCCCTAATGAAAGCATCCATTTTTTCATAGGTTTCAAACTATTCATACCCCCTCTAGTGAGGCGAAATGAAAATCGCCTCACTAGGTTTTTATCATCAGAGAAATGCATTGCTGCTCCAGATCATTTCTATTAACGTAGTAGCAGCACCACCGCCACCGAGCTTTGGTGATAAGTAATCTTTTACAAGCCAAGTCACTAAGTGAAGTGCGATATATCCGATCACGATGATTCTCATCCATTTCACATGAATTTTCCGTTCATTTTCATCTGATGATTGGTAGTATTTCATGATAGCTGAAATTAGAAAAAATACGGCCGCAGCAGTGGCAATCCAGAGGATAGTAACTTCTAAATCTTGAAATATAGGACTTAGTAAATCCTGAATTTTTTGCAGCATATGATCACTCCATTTGAAAGTTATGTTTGATGACCTTACAGATAAATCATTGATCCAGGAAAAATTAATGTAATGATATAGCCTAAGAAAATAAGGGGCGCCAGTGGCAATGAATATATTTTTTTACGCATCAATCTATTCGCCATAACAACAATCAAGAAATTAAGGCACATCCAGAAAGTAATACTGATAGTTGGAGTTAATCCCATTGCAATTCCTATGACAGCAATGAGCTTGATGTCCCCAGCTCCGATACCATTTGGCTTTATAATGTACAGCAGAAATAATATAACGGCTGGAATCAGGCCAAAAAAGTATTCCCATCCTCCTGTGATTATCCGGATCAAGCTTAATAGAAAAAGCATTGGTAGTGTCAGCGAATTTGGAATCACACGTTTCCTCATGTCCGTGATTGTTGCGGCCAATAAGGTGATGGTCAAAAGTATGAATATGATCTTAGAAAGCAAGCTTCGATCTCCTTTGTTTAATGAAAATTAATCTACCTTATCTACATAGGTGACCTCGTACTCGGAATCCTTATAGCTCCATGAATCATGACTCATATTGTCTGCTTGCTGCTTTGCAACTTCCTCGATATCTGGATCGTCTACGCCAGAGAATTCACCTTCGACAATTACCTTTACGTCATAGGTTTTGGTGATGGTCATTTCTACTTCGAATTTTCTTTTCATACATTTTCTCCTCATGTACCTATTAGTAGATAGATCGATTTATTTCTTGCTAAGGTTTTGCACATCGTCATACATGCTGCCGTAGATCGTCACATAGAATGTCTTACAGGTTGAGAGGCCAGTGATTCCAGCTGGACCAGTTTCCACCAAAATCTTGTATACTCCATCAGGTGCTTTATAATCAGTCATGAATTTTCGTTCTTTGTACGTCTTTCCTGTTACGGAATCTGTATATGTTTTTATAGGGAATTCAAAGGTAGCATTTTTCCCATTGTCTTTTGTCTTATCGAGATCGATCTTTTGTACAAACTTACCTGCGGAATCATAAATTCTTGCTGTTGCAACTTGTACACCTTTAGCTATTGTTCCAATTGGTACGGCCGTATTTTCATACCCCTGTGGCACTTTAGTTTCCCAATTTGTACTATATATAGTAGAAAATACCATTTCAAAGCCGTAACCAGCACGGGTCACTTCATTTGGGTCTACCCCTTTAGCATTTGCCCAAGGAATAATCTCCCACGATCCTCGTGACTCTCTATCGGAATTTTTGGGTTTATCCGGATCAGTTGCAATACCCTGTTTGGTGTTAATGGTTCCTTCTACTTTTAATGTTTCCTGATACGAAACCGTTTTTGTACTCCAAATTGGGTCACTATAATCGATCCAAGTATACGAGCTAGAGTATGTTTTTCCGTCACTCCCTGTCCAAGAATAGGTGGATGTTTTCTCATGGTAGCCGGTAATTAATGGGTATGTAACATCCCAATCACCTCGAACTGTATCCGGAGAAGTACAATCCGTTTCTACATCTCCATTGGATACCATACATCCTGTGGTAGCAACATTGTTACTTCGATCTTTGTCGTATGATTCACTGAGCGGATCGACATGAACCGAAATGTTATAAGCTCCTGAAGAACCTGGTTTGTACGTAAAACCGCCAACTTCGATTGTCTTATTCGCTGGCATATCTTTTTGTACTTCATAGATCTGTGTGCCGTTTGAATAAAAACGAATCCGAACATCTTTTTGAGCTGATGGACCACGGTTCTTGACACTCGCTTTTACCGTTGTAGTTTGCTTATCCGTTATAGAAAACGGCTTTGCTGTAACATCAATTGCAATAAGATCATAGTCATCTTCTTTAATCTGGCGTAAGAATTCACCTTTGATTTCATTATTCCTAAATGCAGCTGCAGGTGATTCTGCAGCTCGTTTAGGATGATTAGGATTATTCACAAAGGCCGAAATCTTGATATAATAATTACCAGGCTTCGTACCAAAATCCATCTTACCTAGAAAGACGTTGTACTCTGATCCAGGAGTAAGTTCAGCTGGAAGTTGTTTATACAATAACCCTAAGTTGAACTCAGTAGTGATCGTGCCACCGACCTTTACTTTTCCTGTCATCGGCATACCGTCTTGATGTTGGATGTCGTCTGTTTTCACAGTGGTGTTGCCGTCATATCGGAAGACCATCCAAAGTTGACCACCCTCTGTGAGATTAAGCTTCGTTGGTACGAAGTCGACCTTCGCACTTTCTTGCGGTAACGTCACTGTTTTTGTTACTGTACGTCCATAACCGTCATCCAGAACAATGTCCACTTCATCCCCGAACTTTTCTCGGAGTGTAGCTGTATCTCCTATAGTCGTTCCGGAATATACCTCTTGAGCTGTCGTTTTATTTCCTGTTAAAGAAACTGCGTCAGTAAGATCCGGAAATGCTCCCTTTGCTGTTGCTAAGACACGAACGTTCCGTATGGTATAACCATACGTTTTGAAATCAATTTTAATCGGATCTTTTGAACTATCGATTTTTGTGATCTTTGGCCACTCTGACATTTGATAATGAGCTATCTTATTGTTCTCAGCCAGTTTTTCGATTTGATCAAATTTTCCGCCCATCCATTCAATGATTCCTCGAACCAAGAGCATTTTATTTCTGTCTACCTCGAAATACGTGGGATGTCCTATTGCTAGACTCGGGTTATTTGAATGTTTAATAATATGATCCCGAAAATAGGTAAGCTGCTCTGCAGTTATTTTATTCCCTTCGTCTTTCATAACGGTGTCAAAGAATGCTCCTACGGATTCATCACTTTTATAGATCAAGCCAAATCCGTTCTCATCACTGAAGTTATCTGTCTCAAATTTTTTCTTGATATTGAACACATCGTAATTTGTCTGTTTCGTAATTGTTCCATTAGGAAAGTTGTAATGCGCCGGCCATTGTTTTAGTTGCCATTCACGTTGTTCTAGGGAATTATTAAGTACAGGAATAATTCCTTTAAGCTGCAATCCTTCATCACCATAATTAAAACTCAAATACGGATAATTAAAGGGCTTAGTACCATCTGCATGTGTCTGACTTGGCCTGAATACTATTAGCAGCATTACTAAAGCTAAGAAAACATTCAGGAATTTTTTCATCGTAACCTCCGTTAATTATAGCTTTGAATAACTTGACTCAATGTTGCTTCTGAATCTGGAATTGTCGTATTTGCAGAAACAACTACTACGTCTCCTTTTATCGAGTCAAAATTTCCTTCAAGAACTTTGTTTGCAGGATCAAGATAAATAAAATAGATTTCCGGATGATCGTCTGAATGAGCGTATGAAATTCCAACATATCCACTTTGACCAAGTTTGAAGCGGTATTCTTGACCAGCAGTGAATACAATATCGCTCTGTCCAGATTGTTTAAAGAGTCCCTTCGTTCTACCCTTTAGATCAGGCATTGTGAAAACAAGTTCATCACCCTCAATCCGCATATTATCTTTAAACAATAACGGAGCAAGATCGTGATATTGAGGGTCTACTTTAAATACACCATCTGGAACTGTCACAGATCCTCCTGTGGCGGTTGTGATCGTCACTGTCTGATCAGCATATTGAACCGTTGCTCCAAGGGCTTCACTTACAAAACGCAAAGGTACATACGTCCGAGATTCTTGAATACGTGCCGGCACATCCAGGACAACATTTTTTCCTGCAACCGATACATTCTTTGAATCTACCTTTAGAGAGATTACCTTGCTATTTTGCTCCACAGTCACAGTGCGATCCTTGTAACCTACTTTCGCTCCTAGAGCTTCCGATACAAAACGTACCGGAATCAAGACACGGCTAGACTCTAATACAGGTTTTGCATCAGGGAAATTCACGGTATTGCCATCTACTGTTACTTTGACCGGCTGTACTGCAGCTGCTCCCACCATAGTTGGTACTAAAGTTGCAGCCGTTATTGTCATTGCCAGCAATACTTTTGCAATTTTCTTCATTTCAATCTTCCTCCTTAATTGTTGTGGTTTTAGATTCCTACTAATTATACCCAATCTCTTTACTTCATGGATGCTGACATAGGCTTGGAGCAACTGGAGCAGCCGCATGGCTAAGGGTCCCGAAAGGGCGATTTTTTCGCCTTTTACGCGAAGCTTGGGAACAGGAAGATAGGTGTGCCGTCAAGGATACAGCAACAAAATTTTCGAAGAAAATTTTTTGCCCTTGATGGCGCAGCTTCAGGTCTTAGGAAGAAACGTTTTGGGATGGGGCCCCAAAGCGTTTGTGACTTAGACCTGCTGTTCCTGTTATCATGCGGATGCAAAAGGCGAGTAAAGCAGCTTAAGTAAAAGATTAAGCGGAACGCTAATCCACCTATTCCTAACAACCCGATTAGTCAGCTGAACTTACACCAGCGGGAGTCAAATAAACTTTTCCCTTCTCTTGGTAGTAAACAAGATCTGCTGCTTGTTCAGGTGTTGCTTCGACAACAACTACAGAAGGAACAACGCCTTTTTCCTCTGTGCTTTTAGGAGATAGCCCTTCTGTATTTAAGCGTCTAATTACGAGTAATTTAGCTAAATTTGGATTCTCTTTTTTTGTGATCTTCACGGTCTGTCCTGTTTGTTCTTCTTGTAGTATGGCGATGGCCTCCACGTAAACGCCAGCTTGTGTACCATCACCTGCAGATTGCGCAAGCGTTGTTTGAATACCGACCTCTACCATTCCTTCAGAAAGACCAAGTGCTGAACCAAGTTTAGATTCTTGCGCTGTTGTTAAATAGTTTTTCCGAAGAGGAGATGCTTTTGAAAATCCATACTCTCCAGTGTAGAGATCCGTAAAATCCAGATTATCCGCATTTAAAATGGCATCTTCCGGTATGGCACTAATAATGACATCTTGATACTCTAGTTGATCTTTCGATATTGCTTTATAAGGTGGGATGTCTTCTTTGGTCATAATGATCTGCTTCGTCTTAATTTGACTTTCAAGGTTGTTCTGATTGATAACAGCAGCGATCAGAGCAAAAGCAAGTCCAACAAAAATGATTAGTCCTGCACGGGTGTATTTGTTCCAAAAACGTTTAAGCTTCATTAATTACCCCTCACTTGTAAACTGATTCGTATAAGATATTTCTTTTCACTGTTATCGGATAATCAATATCCGGAATACTGAAAGATACACTGGTGCTGAACAGTACATTTACAATTGGAACTTCGTCGTTGTAACTAATCGACACATCAAATTGACTGTCCTTCATGATACGATTCTCCAGGTTATCATCAAGATGCATGTAATCTTGAAATTCGTCTCTCACTGATTCTCTTAGGGCTGCTACCTCTAACCTAACAACTCCTTCTTGTGCATCTTCAACGATACCTGAATGAATAATACCAGCATCAATGGAATGCTCGATGGCTCGTCCTGCTTTACCATAAGTTTGCTCTATCACATACAAATCTGTTAAGAAGGCCAAAGCTATGGTTCCAAACAGAATTACCGCTAAAACTTTTACCCACATAATTTGACCTCCCTATCTTATGAACTTGTGAGCAAACCCCGAAGCATACGAATTAATATCGAATTCATAATCCACGCCAATAGCCTTTAAAGCAAAAACCTTGTAAGTGTACGATGCTTTTACTTCAATAGTTTCTCCTCGTTGCACCGTTTTAGGTGTTGCATAGAAGCTAACCTTATTCGGGTCCATTCCCATCTTTCTAATGAGATCCCTAAATTTAGCCTCCGTACTAGAGTCAGCACCATTGTCAAACTTCATGATAGAAAGGGTTTCTGAAGTAGCAGTATTTAAGTTTCGACCAATAGCATAGGATTGAAAGATACTTACAGCTAACAGCATAAGAATCATTGAAATTAGGACGATAAAGAGGAAAGTGAAAACTCCGTCTCCCTTCTCATCTTTAAGAAATTTTTTCCAAAACATTTGCATCATCTGCCTATTGTAAACCATTCATTCGTCCGAAAATTTGAGTCTTAATAAACTCTTCAATCTGAGGTTTAAACATTGCATAGACGACAATGAACAATACTACAGTAATAAATATCCCGACTACCCAACCCACAGCGTCCCCTCTTTGATCATTCCAAAATTGATTACATTTCATCCAAGCTTTTGTCATGAGATTCTTCATTATCATTCAAAACACCCCTATATAGAATTTAGTAGTGAAATAAAGACCAATCTAAATCGAATTTAACATTGAAAACATTTTTATACTGGCTATAAACAAGAAGATCACGACATGAGCACATAAGAGAACATAGAATAAATTCATTTTCTCTGGATTACCTTTGGTTTGTTCTATCAAAGATAATTTTCTTAGCGATCTTAAGTTATTTTTAATACTGTTAAAATCAGGAATTGCTTCTTTATAGCCTTTGTCCATTCCGACATTGACTACTGAGATAAAGTCATAGATAACAGGAATATTCACTTCATTTGCAAAAATTTGTAATGCTTCTTTGCGATCCATGATTTGCATGTTTGCTATCAACCGTTTCAGCATATCGGCAAGTAATTCGCTAGACTGATCGGCTACTTGAGTAAATATTTCAACAAAGCTTTTCCCAGTTTCCAGTGCCAAAATCATTTTGCTAATGAGGTTCGGAAGGTCATTAATCAATTGATTTTGACGATTTTTGTAAAGCTTATTAATACCTCTTAGGTAGGTATAAAACAAAACGATGATAGATACAGGGATCAATATATAAGCCAAAGTGTTATGAGTCACGAATCCAAGTAATAATACAGGCGGTACCATAATAAATGACTTTAGAATAATATTGGCTAGAAACACCATATACGGTTCTGGTCGCCCTAAACTTTGATACTTCTCATAAAACTTCTTTCCAAAGAGATATTGAACACTCCATTTTTGATCAATGGCAGGTAGTATACGTTCGGAAATTAACCGAATCATTTGACCTTGATTTAATGCCTGTATCTCTACATCACTTTTGTTGAGCCAAGAGGCGATTGATGCAAGCTGCTTTTGTTTTTTAAAATTGGGTAAAAACACAGTTAATACGGCGATTGTAATCATTGCTACCGAAATGAACCATAAAATAGATGTAAGCATGTTTTAGCCCTCTACAAATTATTGAGATTTAATCTCATATACTTGTCTCTCATCAAATACGTAACCAACGAGGTAAGAAACATAGTAAGCAATAAAATCTTTCCTATAGGTTCTTGTATTGTGATCGATGTAGCTTGGGATTCCATATATGCAAACAGAAATGGAAAGGCCCAACAAAATCCAACGATGATGTGTACCGCAACTCTTTTAGATCGATTTTGAATATCAAGATCTTGAAGTAATTCGATATCAAACGAAATATCTTCAATCGTTTCTCGAATACTCTCTACCGATCTTGTAGTATAACCGGCGCGATTTCCATCGATAAGCTTGTCACATAAGTCATCAAACTTTCTGAATCTCAGTTCGTCTTGTGCCTCTTTCAAAGCAATACTTAATTCGATTCCAACCTCCAATGATCTGTAAAGGCGAACAAAAATAGGTTTAGTGCTTCCTGACATCATGGGAAGTGAGTTTTGCAATGACTTCTGTAAAGATTTACTGTCTCGGAACTTCGATGCAAGAAGTCTTAAATTATGCGGAAGATCCATCAACATATCTTTTCGTTTTCGATATGAAACCATTGAAATTATGAACGTTGGAATAAAAAAACTTAACATCCCTCCTGCTATAACGAATAATAAGTTATTAGTCAAAACAGAAATGAAATACCCTGCAAAAATGGTGATACCGATAAGAAGGAGATACTGTTTAAGTTTAAAGTTCCATCCTACCTTCATTGCACTCTTCTGTACGGCTGAGTAACCAATCATTTTCATTAGTCGCTGTTGATTTGAGATTACTCCAGTCCTTGGCAAGAGTATTGTCATTGCCAATGTCATACATAGTCCACTCAAAGCCACAAACAACCAAGTAACACCATTCAATTCTTTTTCACCTCCTTATGTTGATGTACACCAATGATCAATTAGTGATGAAACAGGTTCTTTAAAATAAATCTTCTCAAGCATTGTTCCAGATTTAATAGACCCTACTCGTTGGTGTGTATTAGACTGATAGTCATACTTAAAAATCGGGTTCAAGATCGGTTTTTCTGCACCTTGATATCCTAATAATTCACTGATCTCCGTAATCACACGGACGCCACTTTTCAGCTTTTTATGGAACATAATAAAATCCAAGGAGACTCCGACTTGATTTGCTGCAGCTAACGTATTTCCATTAAGCAGTAAGAATCTTCTGGCTGCTTCAGCTGCGCTATTTGCATTGATGGTGTTCCATACGATATGACCTGTGTTCATCCCAATCAATGCTTGTTTAGCATCTGCTTCATCCTGAATTTCGCCAATGACAATAACATCTTGGTTAGAAAAAATGGCTGCTTTCATGCGACAATCGATACTATAGCTTTTTTCTTTTTGATACTTCATTCCCTTGGCTTCTAACAAAGAGTAAAAAGAATGGAAATTAGGATAATCTGCAAACTTTCTTTTACTTTTAGATAGGACTTCTTCGTTATCATCGATAAAGAGAATGCGTGTTGATTTTTCCATATACTTAGGGAATTGGGACAGAGTCGTAGTTATCCCACTACCATGTTGTCCGGATAATGAAACGTTTGCTCCACTAGGTATAATGAATCTAAGAAAATCGATGATCTCTGCTGACATGGTTCCATTTTGGGTGCATTCTTCATCCGAAGTTAGTTGCATCATTCTACAGCCCCTTTTTAAGAAATTGATGTACACCAATGATCAATTAGTGATGGATCAGGTTCTTGTAAGTAAATCTTTTCAAGCATAGATTCTGATTTAATAGATCCTACACGTTCATGAGTTTTGGTTTTATAGTTATATTTGAATATAGGATTTAGGAGTGGTTTTTCTACACCTTGATATCCTAATAATTCACTGATCTCCGTAATCACACGAACGCCACTTTTCAGCTTTTTCTGGAAGATAATAAAATCCAAGGAAACTCCGACTTGATTTGCTGCAGCCAACGTATTTCCATTAAGCTGCAAAAATCTTGTGGCTGCTTCAGGTGCGCTATTTGAATGGATAGTGTTCCATACGATATGCCCTGTGTTCATCCCAATTAACGCTTGTTTAGCAGCTGCTTCATCTCGAATTTCACCGATGACGATTACATCCGGATTTTGCCGCAATGAAGCTTTAACGAGCTTGTCGATACCAAAACTCTTGTCTTTATCCTCAATATCCTTTACAAGCAAGGATGGTAGATTAGGATAATCTTTATATTGCTTTTTACTTGCAAGCATCATTTCTTCGCTATCCTCAATAGATAAGATTCGCGTAAATCTATCCATATACAAAGGGAAGCGTATTAACGATGTAGTTTTTCCACTATTCGTTCCACCAGATACGGTAATACTTGCTCCACAAGAAATAATGAATTTTAAAAGGTTAATCATTTCAACTGACATGTTACCGTATTTAATACACTCTTCATCAGAATAAACATCCGGAGGAAATTTCCGGATTGAAACGAGTGAGTAGCCGGCACTGATTCCTGAAAAAGATTTATTATCCGCAATCACGTTAATTCGGAATCCTCGGTAATTTGCGTCTACGATAGGATTCGATGAGGATATCGGTTTACCAATAGGCATTAAAATCTTGTCGATCGTATTATTGTAATGAGTGCGATTTTGAAATCGAATCTCTTCTTTGTGCTTTGTCACGCCATTTTCTTCAACAATAACTTGATTTGGCCCATTAATCTCGATACTTGATATGTTCGGATTGTTAAGTATTTCCTGTAGAATCCCGAGCTCGGTTATCTCTCTTTGCACATAATCGATCACATCTTGGATGTTCATTTGGAATGAAAAATTGGTCTGCTCTCGCACTTCATCCGCGATAAAGTATCTTATACGCTGTCTGGAATCGTCATTGATCATGGACTTCACATAATCGTCCAGGTAGTTTTCTTTTAATGTATGACGAATCTGATTACAGAGCTTGTCCAGTTTCTCGACATCACTTTGGGAAATCTCTGTGTTTATTTCCAAACGCTCAAACTGGTAATCCAAAAATTCAAGTGGGTCGATTACACCTACGGAATCGGTATTATACTTCACCTGTTTGTTATGCGAAGAAAACTCAATTGAGCGTTGTTCAACCTGCTGGATATGTTTCAGAACTTCACTTGTTTTATTAGCGAGTTGTTCTTCATGAAATTCAAAATTTGAATCATCGCAGAAAAGAAGCATTCTTTCTTTTTCAATAGCAAAATAATCATTCAATTTTTTATAAGTGGTGTAATTTACGATAAATTCATAAGGATCATGGCTATGAAGAATCGTAAGGTCGGCGCATCGAATCGCAAAATGCGTCATCGGATGAACAAGTGAGCCCTGAAGAACATAAAAAATATAATCGTAGCTTTCTTGCGCCTGCAGTTTGATATAAATCGGAAGGTCAATAAGCGTTTTGTTAGATTCACATTTACGAATCGTCGGAAGCTCTGGCATAGACCTTGGATTGGTAATTAGCAAATCAGTGTGTTCCAATTTAACAAGATAATCATCAATCGGTTTTTTTTCAGAACTATTACTTGATCGATCATAGTCTAGGATGAGCTGGTCAATGGTTTTTTCCTTTTCGATCTTTGTCTGGCTAAATAGATAGCTGATTTTAGGTATCCCTACACACGGAAATTCCACAATCAACACCCTTTTATTTTTTGAAATCTGTTTTGTTAAGGTATCTATAAAGCCAATAATATTCCCACCGCCAAAGTTGTTAATCGCTATCGTTCTGGCCATCTACTTAATCCTCCGATCCCACAAACTAAACAACTTTTTTTCTTTATTTGCTTTTGGAATAATGTCCATGAAGCATTCTGAAAATGCCTCTTCGGAAGATTCACTAAGCTTGAATGGATCTTCAACAAATGCAGTAGAAAAATATTGAACATTAAGCTTTTTCTGCTCCTTAACATACTCTTTCAGATCATGATTAGAGTCAACGCTAGATACCGAAGCTAGTAAATGAAGCTTTTTCTTGAATCCCCAATGACGTAGAGCCATTAATAATTGCAAGAAATTCGCCTGGTCCCAAAGAGTAGTAAAAGTCGTCACAATAGATCTATCTGCTTTGAAGAATTCAAAAGTGGATTCATTTTGTACGAAATCTCCTTTTGAATTGATCTCAACGATGTTTCCACAATCGAGTACAATCACTTGGTAACCTGCACCATATACTTCATGAAGCCGATTTGTATCCCAATTGGGATAATACATAATTCCTTTAATTGCATATCCTCCAGCTGAATTCATAGCTTTCTGTTCACTTTGAACAAAATATTTATAGCTATGGTGAGGAGCTGCTAGTTCAACACAAGCTACCTTCATTCCTTGCGACTTCAAAAAGGCAGATAATTGAATGGCTTGAAAACTCGAACCCGTTCTTCTACCAAAGCCACCCAACGCTATTGTTAAAGTACCAATTCTCCGTTCTGCAAATGATTGCACAGCATAATCTGTTTGTTCCTCAGAAACCTCAATTTTTTTAGAAAGCAGCTTAGTAGTATCTTCTTTTGGAGGATCTGTATTTTCTATTTCAGCTTGAATTTCATTCCAAGTAGAAATGTCCTCTTGTTGACGTTTTTCTATTTCTAACCTTTTTCTCTCTTGCTCTTCAGCTGCCCTACGTTCTGCTTCTAAGCGCTCTTGCTCTTCAGCTGCCTTATGTTCCGCTTCTAAGCGCTCTTGCTCTTCAGCTGCCCTACGTTCTGCTTCTAAGCGCTCCTTCTCTTCAGCTGCCTTATGTTCCGCTTCTAAGCGCTCTTGCTCTTCAGCTGCCCTA
>RCUF01000067.1_pt1 | contig 73522 bp, 66 predicted proteins | sample 2166311 | NCBI WGS metagenome assembly RCUF01 (sample SAMN09932608, study PRJNA488358) | compost metagenome | feature: garden; material: soil; isolation source: compost soil in 4-hydroxybenzonitrile-enriched culture | place: Germany: Experimental Botanical Garden Goettingen | collected 2016-01-27 | reverse complement strand
GCCGACAATCATGCTGTTACTGAGCGTATTTGTGTTCAAGGAATCGGTTTCGTCTGTCCTGCTCGTCGGCTTTGCACTCATTTGGACTGCGCTTGTTATATATGCTGCGGCATCGGTCCGTGGCACAAAAGTCGCGAAGGCGAGATGATACAAGGGAGTCACAAATAATGTGCAGCTGGGGCGCCGGATTAATTACTGAGTGTTATGATAAAAACTTAAGGAGTGATTATTATGACAACTAATAGAATGAAGGAGCTTTTAAAAGATCCAGAGATCAAAGAAGTGATAAAGCAAATGGAGCACAATAATTTCCTTGAGTATTTTTGATTTAGAACCATCAAAAATTTTTATAAATATTGGATCCAATGACATTAGTGAAGGTTTGGATAACAATAGAAAAAAATATTTTTGGAAAACTATAGTGAGATTTTGAGTCAAATTAAAGAAAGAGCTCCTAAAACTGAGGTGTACGTAATGGCTTATTATCCAGTAAACGCAAATGAAGAATATGGATTGGAGCCTGAAACCAAGAAAAGCATGTTTGCTTCACGCAATAATGCCAATATTATGATGGTAAATGAAGAAGTAAAGAAATTAGCTGTGAAGTTAGGACTTAACTTTATAAATGTTAATGATGGTTTAACTGATGAAGAAGGAAATTTGAGAGCGAAATTTTCTGTGGAAGGTGTCCATATGTGGCCTAATGCATATTCAGTTATTCTTGAAAATATGAAAAAGTATCTATATTGAACTCAACTATGCCCAGGTGGAGCGTTAAGTTCCACTGGGGCATTTACTAATGAATCATGAGTAATTCAGATATTTTTTAGACGAATCATATTGTAAGCGTAGCGATCACTATCGATTGGATTCCGAAGAGGGCTACCCACTTGCATTTGTGTAGAACCTGATCCGCCCAGCATAATGGAGTTAACCGCATCAAGTCCGAGATCATCCATAATGTCTCGCATGTATGGTATGCTGCCATGCCCAGCGATGAGATAGGCATCGTTATTCTTCCAGGCTAAAATAGTTCTATTAATTGGGAGGTAGTATCCTAGCTCGCCTTTGATAGAGGATCCACCCCAACTCTCCAAATTATAGTCATTCCCGCCAATAACCATTTCCACCATGGACTTCAGATAATACTGATACACCTCATTTACATTTTTAATATAAGTTAGTCGCTTCAAAAAAACCGCCATTGATACCTACGTAGGCAGTCTTGTTTACTGGCTGCAAAATTGTTTCTGTTTTGATGTTGCTGAGCGAGGTTTTGATAATGTTTTGCTCTCTAAGTGAAGCCGGGATGAGTTTCCACGTATAGTATTTATAGTTTGCCATATTGCATCTCTCCTTCAGATTATTATTTCCTTATCATCTATAAAGGAAAAATAAGAGAAGGATTTACAGCCTATAGAGTATGTTTAATTTGTTTTCCTTCGTTTTGACCACAGAAAATCCAACCTCGCAAAGAGCAAGGCGATTCCAAGATAGAAATAACCATAGCGGTGTAAGATCGTAGGAAGAAGCATGGTAATTGCGCCAGTCATCAGATAGACCAATGCACGAATGGGGAACCTGACTTGAAAGTATTTCAGCAAGAAAAAGGGTAATGCAAATGCGAGCAATACAATGGGGTACACTAAAAACAAAGCAGCGACCACAAAGACTAGTATGGATTCATTGGTTGACAATGAAAACGGAAGGTTTTCTCCTCTTTGGGCATCCAGGTAGAAAGCTAGCGTTGTAGCTACAATAGAAAGAAACAGCAGAATCAATCCGGAGAATAAAAAGCTTAGCTTCATAGTCTTTGCTCACCTCTTTCAGAAATTGAACTACCATACTCGTGTAGGTCAAATTGTAATAGATAGACTCGTAAGACGCAAAAACTCACCGCCAAAAGGTTGGAAGTCCTAAGTGGAGCTATAGTGAACTAGTAGAAGACTCATGGGATAATGCCCATGGGTCTTCTGCTGAGGTGAGGTGGGTATATTCAAATAGGTCATCAAGTAGATTTTTTAAATGAGTCGCTTTGTTGTATGTGTTTTGAACAAAACGAGAATATTCTTTTTCATCTTGAAGGGAGTTGGTTCTCAGCAGCTCGATATATCCAATGATGCTGGTCAGCGGAGTACGTAAATCGTGAGAAATTCCCGTAATCATCTCCATTTATTCGCGCAACTTACGAATATGGACCATTGCCGTATTGTTGAAGGACCCATAAGATTCTTACTATATATTTTCGTAGATGTGCTCTGAAATAAACGGTGACGTTGTAATTGTGCCTTTACGCGAGCGAGTGATTCGAGAGGATTGAAGGACTATTCTAATTGTCTTCCTTTTTACGACATACATACACGAAAGCAGGAGGAATATTGAGGGGTACAAATTCAATTTTCTCAATAATGAACTTTTCAGAAAGCTGCTTTTTCATTTGAAGTGAATATTGAAAAGCGATGAATAAACCTCCAGGCTTGAGAGCCTGGTAAATTTGTTCAACCAGAGTTTCTCTTAATTCACTCTCAAAGTTAAAAAACGGAAGACAGCTAAAAATACAATCCAGCTGCTGAATATTCTGCTGTTTCATCGTTTCAACCAAGACTGCAGCGTTTGGATGGATACTCAAGTCTGGATAATTTTTTTGCAGATTATTTCTCATGGTTGTATTCATTTCAAACAGTAGAACTTTTGTGTCCTCACTTGCACGCTCGTTAATGTATTGGGTGATTGCTCCGGTTCCAGAACCAAGCTCGGCTACTGCCTTGATCTCCTGCCAAGCTGCTTGTCTAACCATGGCTTTAGCCAAAAAGCGAGAGCTTGGAATAATGCTTCCTACATTCTTGGGACTATGAACAAAGCTTCGCAAAAATAAAAGATATTCATTGGATTTCATCTGTTATTCCTCCAACACTGTTTATTATGGTCGGGCCAAAAACATAGACAAGATGGCGGTGCCAAAATAACTCCCTAAAGTGAAATAAGTTATGGTCCAAAAAACGGCACTTGAATACGAAAGAAGAATGAATTTTTTACATTGTGTGCCACTTAGCCCGACCAATAGCGGCATGAAATAACGTACAATTGGAATAAACATACCGATACATATAGCCAGGTCGCCTCTTTTATTTAGAATGGATTCGGCTTTTTGATAGTGTTTATTATCGTGAAGCTTTTTTTTCAATCTGTGTCCGAACATTCTACCTGCACAATATGAAATTGTAATCGCGGTTAGCAATCCTGCCAGAATGCAGAAATAAGTTAACCAATGATTAATAACGCCTGTATCGCTGAGGATAGCGCCACTAAGAATGGTCACCTCATTAGGAATAGGAATGCCAAATGGGCCTAAGGAAAATGCAAGAAAAAAGAAAAGATAGCTATATTGATTGATTAGCTCTATCACCGTATTACTGATCATACTTCAGCTCCTCGTGTTGATAAAGCTATTATAGTAATAAAAATTAAGGAAATAAGAAGGGTAAGTCTAAAGAAAATATAAAGAATAACTAAAGAACCTGTCATAAATGAGAAAAACATTAGAAAACAAACTGCACCCCCAATTGTTAAGTGTTATCTAACAATTGGGGGTGCAGTTTTCCAATGCTTATTTCAGCATTTTGCACTAAGCGGTTAAGATCCTAAAGCTCCAGCTACGAAACGAATTTAATAGTTATTGTCCTAATGATGGGCCCTACGTCGTACACTGAACCAGTAACAACCTACACAGAATACGTATGTAGACATTCCTAAGAGTGTCGATAACAAACCCCAATCTAATTTACGCCCGAGCTCTCTTAGAGCAAGTCCAAGGGGCAGGCTGAATACTACAAACACGCCCGTCGTCAGTATTGTTTTATATCCCAAAGCAGTGAAGATATGCCACGTCTTTATCATGTTGGCGATCAATATAATGCCCTCCATGAGTAGAATACCTACAATGGCTCCCTTGATATTCAAGGCAGGGAAAGGGAGTAGTGTGTAATGCGACAAGGCTGCAACTGTGATGCCGATAAATGTCCCTATTAAGGTAACGTACTTGCGATCCTGCGACCACAATATACTGGTTGAGACCTCTCTTACTCCTACTAAAAAAGGGATTATAGAGAAATATTTAATTAAAATAGAGGGCTCAGCTGTTCCGAAAAATAGAAGAGAAACTTCATAATGATAGATCCACAAAAAAATCGTAGCCGTAGCCCCCCACGTCCATGCATATTCTATCGCACGCTGTGCATAGTGAGTAAAGAGTGAGCTTTGTCCCTCTTTCCATAAGGCTGCAAGCTTCATTGTCATCGTATGTGAAATCGCTGCTGTAACAAGTGTGGGCATATACACTACTAATAGAGTCATTCCTGTTAAAATGCCAAATAGGGTGGTTGCTTCATTGGAGGAATATCCTGCGACTTGTAACCTTGCTGGAATTATAATAGCGTCAATCATGTCTGAGAGCGGGATCAATAGGCGGGTGAGCGAGATGGCCAATGAGCTTTGAATGAACCACTTTAGGTCTGTCATAATGATGTCTGAGGATGAGGTGTTCGTTGTACTGTTTTTAAAATAGAGAGAGATGAGTATTAGTGCTGCAAAAGCTGTGGCGGCCCCAAGTGAGGTGCCAATCATGCTTATACCTCCGGCATAGAAAATTCCTTGAGGTATGAAATACCAGCATAATATCAGCATTAGTAGTACCCTGACCAATTGCTCGATGACCTCGGATATAGCTATTATACTATAACGTTCTATTCCCTGAAGGTAACCTCGGAACAGACTCAGTAATGGAACAATGAAAAGGGCTGGTGACAACGCTCGTAGAAAGTAGTAAATATTCGCATTTCCCATCCATGAAGATATTTCCCTTGCATTGGAGAATGTGAAATAAAATCCGCCCACACCCAACAATACAAAGGCTAACGAAATTCGTTTAAACCATATCCATCCAAGAACATGATCCTTGGCAGTATACAATGCAAGAGTCGTCGGAATCCCTCCTGTAATAAACAGAAGGACAAATCCAAAATAAGAGTAGGCGATCTGAAACAGACCAATACCCTCGGCACCTATGAGCCTTGTCAAGATGATTCGTCCAATGAATCCAATGGCTTTGGTTAGAGAAATTGCACCAAGACGAATACTGGTCTGTCTGATTAGCTTTGACATTCCCGTGCTTCACCTCATATAAGGAGACTTGTCCTTGTTACTATATGTTCATTTTGAACAAGTAAGTACCTTGTAGAGGGGAATTGGTAATCTTGAACATTAATCTTTGACATGTATGAACAGGTAATCTGTCTCATCATCCCACCCCAAGTCGAAGGGAGCTCGGTAACGGTCGACGGAATGTGAATTCACTAAAGGATAACCACGTTGATCGAACCCTGTAATGATGGAGAAATGATCGACGTCGTTGTGCATGACATGAGCTATCAAGTCACCTATATTTAATTCGGCCATGGAACTATATGGATGCGCGGTTGAGGTGTGAGCCAGTTCAGTAAAATTCCCCTTGGCTATTATTTTTGCGTGCCCGGAATAGACCAAATAATTCTTGAAAGCATCGGTTTGAACCCAGGTCCTTGTTCCCCTTCTCCAGGGACCGTTCATAGCTAGCCCACCCCCCTCTGAAGGATCACCCAAAGTCTGGGATGCAAAATTAGTGCAATCTCCTCCGAGATGATTGTAGTTTTTGTATTTTTGATTGTATCTGCCATCATTTCCGGAACCCCAGGCAAGACCAGCATATTTGTTGGCATAGGCTACTGCTCGTTTACGGTCATAATGTTTTGTTGTATGGTGGCTACCCCGGTCTGGTGCTGGCATTGGGTTTCCTGGCGGAATCTTCTGAGGATTTTCATCTAAGGGATCTAAGAACCACTCCTTAGCAACACTCCATTCATTATTAATCTTACGTAGTGTGAGCACATGCCAGGTTCCAAGGCCAAACCAGTTAGTAGAAGCCGGATTGTTTTTATAGGCATATGATATTTTTTGGGAGTGACCTACAGTTAACCTGACCTGCTCATCACCATATATATGGATTTTTCCAAATCGAAGCTTGGATTCGCAATCGGTTATTATCATATTTCGTTTGTCAGCCCATGCATAGAGGTACGTCTTACGTTTGGATTGAACATTGTAAGCATGTTGACTTTGCTTAGATCTAAGTTCATGTACATTAACCGAATGATTAGCCAAGTCCTCTGCACGTAATTGGAACAAAGAATTTAAGAAACTCTTGATCTCAGTTTCTGTCTGAGTAGATGAGTCTAGTGCTGATACTGTGGGCACAGCTGAAGTTATAATCATTAGCAATAGGCTGGCCCCCAGCATAAGTGTTCGCAAAAACATGGTTCTTCTCCTCGCTTATTGGTTATTGTACAAGACGTGTATAGACGACTAAACGCTGCTCGTGCTCTTGCTTATTTCGATTATATTTCCCTGTACAGGTGATCAGATTCATGCGATATTCAGATGTATCTCCAAAGATTCGTTGTAAAGGTGCATCCTTAGTGAAGTAGCTTTCGACTTCCATCACTTCATACATCAGATAATTGTTCTTCTCATCAAATAAAAAAATATAAGCACCTGGCTGCAGTTTTTTTAGCGGATAGAACACAGCTGGTCCTTTGTAATTATCTACATGCCCTGAAATTAGTGCATTACCCCGTTGTCCCGGCATCACTCCATCGACAAAAAGTCCCGCGACTTGACTGGACTTTGGGACACCCAATCTTCCATCAGGCATTACGTGTACTGGAACGATCTTTGTACTTAATTCTACGGAAGGTATACATAGTCGTACTGGATTCAATTCTTTAGAATTATCCGAAGCTTCGGCAAATATGGATTCATGTGTAAAGACTAATATTACAGTGACTATAGGAAGAATTATCAAATACCGAATTATCCATTTTCTCATATATAAGCTCCTGGAAATTGAAAGGACAAAGGAGATGCGCATTTCCTTTGTCCTCTCTTTTTTTTTATTCGCTTACTCCGCCATATCCCGATTTCGGCAATTCAAGAGGCTTAATGCTCTTGGCACGAAGCTTGTGCTCTTCCTTAGCCGACTTCGTATGAAGCTTATGAGCTTTTTCTTTGGACTTCACGCGAAGCTTATGAGCTTCTGCCTTGGATTTCGTGTGGATCTTGTGCTCAGCCTTGTGCGTTTTGTGTTCGACTTTGTGTGTATTGTGCATTGGCTCTGAAGCTGCGACTGTGGCAGTAGCAGCTGGGTACAAAGAAAGCATCAAACCCGCAGCAAGTGTAGCGACAACTGCTTTATTCATGTAGCTGTTCCTCCTTAAGGTGATCGTTTCTGGTACTGCCAGAATAATGTTCCCCTCCTATTACGCTTTATGTATGCTTGAATTTAACAATACTTTGAATACATAGTGGTGTGGATAAAAGGAATATCCCTTTCAAGCCATCGACCACCATACCTTCTGTTTCCATTCGTGAGGTTGCTCAAGATAGACTGTCTCCCCAATTTGAGGAATACGATAGGGAATATTACGTGCTTCAGCTGCAGTGGACAGCCTGATGGGGGGATCGTTCCAGTTATGTAGAGCAAGCGTGAAGCCTCCCCAGTGAACGGGGATCAAGATGCCACCTTGCAGATCCAGATGTGCCTGAACCGTCTCTTCGGGCAGCATATGCACGTGAGGCCATTTGGCATCATATTGCCCGCACTCCATAATGGCAAGATCAAATGGGCCATATTCTTCACCGATCCGTTTGAAATGATCACCATATCCACCATCCCCACTGTAGAATAAGGACTGGTTGCTTGTCTTCATCACCCAAGAACACCATAAGGTCGTATCCTGATCGAATAAGCCGCGCCCAGAGAAATGTCTGGCAGGCGTGCAGGTAAAACGAATATCTTGAATGACATGCTCTTGTCCCCAGTCCAGCTCAATGATGGAATCAGGAGATATGCCTAGTCTACGAAGACGCCGTTTGATGCCTAATGGGACGAGAAAGACTCCCACCTTCGAGCTCAGCTCTCGGATGGAGGGAATGTCCATATGATCATAATGGTCGTGTGACAATACCACGATGTCAATGAAGGGAAGCTCCTCTATAGTTATAGGCAGCTTGACGCTAAACCTGCTATTGAAGAGAGGGACAGGAGAGGGGCTTTTACCAAGCATTGGATCAATAAAGACCGTCTTCCCATCCAACTGAAGCAGGCATGCGGAATGCCCGAACCATACGAGCTTGTCTTGCTTGTCCTGTAATGAGCCCCTCTGAAAGGGAACGATCGGGATCGGAGTAGCTGGCTTTCTCTGCGATTTCGGGAACACAAATTCAACTAGCATTGAAATAGTCTCAGCAGCACTCATTTTAGTATGGGCAGGTTGGGTGTTCTGGAATTTTCTGTTGCCTGGTTGCCTAGATTGTAGCCAATTACTCATCGTTAATTATTTCCTTTCCCTGATAAAAGTAGAGCGAGTGTATTCTAACGTATCCGTGTTATTAATTATAGCTGACATTGTGTCAATAATGATAATACCGACTAGCTGACGTTGTGTCAACTAATATTCTAAACTGAATTCAATGTGTTATCATGATGGAAAGGAGATCGATAAGATGGATTTTATTAGGGCTAGGACACCGGATCAGATCAATAGTAGGCAAGAGGAGATCATCAATGCCTGCGATACATTATTTACTACTTATGGCTATGAGGGCGTAACCTTTAAGGCCATATCCGATATAACCACTTTCACCCGACCATCTATTTATAATTACTACAAGACTAAGGATGAGATATTGCTAGGCCTTCTGGGAAGGGAAATGCAAGGTTGGCAGGCAAGCTTTATGGAGGTTATGAGTTCTGAATCCAGGATGTCGAAGGAGCAATACAGTGCCTTTCTGACCAAGACTTTAATTTCTCGCGAAAAGATGTTGAAGCTCCTATCCATACTGTTCTCAGTGCTGGAGACCAACAGTCGTGTGGAAAAGTATGCAGATTTCAAAAGGGTGTCCAATGTGTTGGATATCATCGGGGCTAGTCTGGATAAGTACTTCCCTGAGGCCTCGACGGAGGCTAAGACCATCTTCCTGTCTGCCTTCTCGGCATATATCCTTGGACTATATCCGATCTCACACCACACGCAGAAGCAACTGGATGCAGGTCAGATGGCGGGGATCGAGCACGTCGTTCATGTGGTGCCAGATCTTGAATACCTGTGTTACCATGGGATACTTCTGTTATTATCTGGCTTATGATTCTAAATGTGTAAACGAACTAAGCATACAACATTCGCTGTTCTCTATCTTATTATGATGTTGAATTCAGTCCAGTTGATTACGCTGAAGAGTTGAAATTAATGATAATCGAAGGAGAGAAGTGGATGAACCAGAGAATAGCGTGGGAATCGGGTCGATGGTTAAATCCTCCCCTGTCTGCAAAATGTGAGGGAGAGGTTCTTAAGGTTGCCCCTGAACAAGGTAAGGACTTCTGGAAGAAGACTCTATATGGATTTGAGCATGAAGATGGCGCTGCATTGCTGACGGATTGGGATAACACAACAGCTGTAGAGGTATCCTTTCTGCTGTCATCCTTTACCGAATTATATGACCAGGCAGGCGTGCTGCTATATCATGGCCCTGCCCAATGGATCAAAGCCGGGATTGAGATTAACGATGGTATTCCTCAGCTATCGGCAGTCGTCACAGATGGTTACTCGGATTGGTCACTTGCCGCAGTGCCCGAATGGATGGGGGAAGAGGTGACCATTCGCTGCTCGATCATCAAAGATGCTGTGGTCATTCGGGCACGGACGAAGCATCATGCTTGGCGTACAATTCGGGTGGCACGTTTTCCTCATCCCACTGGAAATGAAGCCGGCCCTTTTGCTTGCTCACCAACACGTGCTGGGTTCGAGGTTACATTCACTCGCTGGTGCTTTGCGGAGCCAGACCAAGATCTTCATATCGAGCCTTGATTAGATAGTAGTGTCGTCAGCATATACCTGAAGTTGTATATATTTCATCCTAAAGCACTGCTGCTATTTATTTAGCTACAGTGCTTTATTTTATTGGCTACACATTCATGAAATTCTTGTAGTCTCTTGGGGACATGCCAAATTCCTTTTTAAATGCTCGATAAAAGGAACTATAGTCTCCAAAGTTGTATTTTTCATAGATGAAATCTATGGAGCTACCGTTAAGTAGTTCTTGCTTGGATAAATATAGCTTTTTTCTAGTTATATATTTGTGAATAGGTATTTTCATGCTATCTGTAAATTTTTTGGACAAAAACGATTTACTGACGAAGGTTGCATCAGCAACATCCTGTACAGTAATAGCTTCATAAATATGGTCGTTAATATAATTTAGTGCATTTGCGAGTAGATCGTTATTATTGAAATCCTTAGAGATATAAGTTAGTTGCTGGTACATTTTAGTCCTTGCAATATTTATTAACAGCTCGTGTATATAGGAGCGCGCTAACATATCAGCTCCAAATTCGTTAGAGACAGATTGAATCAGAATATTGTCCAGCAGGTTGTTAACAAGCACACTCAAGTCAGTAGGCGGACTTAGATAACTACCAAAGAAATTAATGTTTTTAAAAGGCTGCAGCAGATCTGTTGTTTCGGTAGAGAACTGTTTTAGATAATCCGGATGAAGCCAGAGCACAAATCGTTCGTAGGTGGAATCCATCTCCAGAATTTCGGCATAATGCTGCTGTCCTGGCTGGATCAACATAATATCACCGGGCTTGAGGTGGAATTGCTTGTCTTCAACATGATAGGTCACATAACCAGACTTGAAAAAATAGAACTCGTAGTAGTCATGGGAATGGGCTTTCAACTGAGTAAGTGAAATGTCCCTGTTGTAGTGAATTTGGTAATCTGTATTATCCATACCAGGCTTCTTTTCATAGGGAGTGGGGATGGATTTATTTTGCATTTTGTCCTCCGTTGGTCGAATGGATTGACATCTTGATACATATCCAATTATGGGAAAATAATCATGAATTACTATGAAAAATGCACAAATGCTTAATGTAATTATGCAATATGAATAAATGCCTAATGTAAACAGCAAGTAAAACGAAAGTAAACCCTGAATTATGGCTAGTTCCAAGAAGATAAAATGCAATGTATTAAAGACGCTGGAACATATTTTTTGTGAAATAGATAAGTAAACTGTAATTGCAGGACAACAAAAGGGAGTGGTGGTATTAAAGTACTTGAACAACAATCACTTGGGAAAAATCGAACTAAACTTTGTGAGGACGGATTAGTGATTACAGAGGATTTCATAGCCGTAGTGGATGGAGTGACAAGTAAGTCAGACTTTTTCTATCTTGGAAAAACAACTGGACGTATAGCCATGGAAATTGTGAAGAAGCAGCTCGAGCAGCTCTCACCAACTGCAAAATTGGAAGAACTTATACAGAGTATTAATAGAGAGTTAGTAGAGCTATATAGAAATATCGATTTTCCATATGACAAAAAAGAGAATGGATTTCAGGCGGTGGCTGTAATTTATTCGAAGTTCTACCGTGAAATCTGGCTGATCGGAGATTGTCAGCTTGCCATCGATGGGAAGAGCTATTCGAACCCAAAAAAAAGTGACAGTGTGCTTGCTGAAATGCGTAGCCTTATCCTGCAAATCAATGAACTCCATGAGAATGAAATGACCGGAAGCAATGATGAGGGTAGGGAGCTTATACTTCCATGGATTATTAAGTCGGTTACATTTGCGAATAGAGATGTTCCAGGGTACGGATATGCTGTATTGAATGGGGAAGATATCCCTCAAAACCTGATCCAGGTATTTCCACTCGATGAGGGATATCATGAGATTATTTTGGCTAGTGATGGTTATCCTTTTCTGGAGGACACCCTTGAGAAATCAGAAGCCAGACTGAAAGAACAAATCCATAGCGATCCAATGTGCTATAAGACTTTTCATTCTACCAAAGGTGTTATTGGCAACTCGGAGAGCTTTGACGACAGAACCTATATCAGATTTGTTATATGAAAGGAAGATCCTTGATGAAGAAGACAATGCTCAAAATGCTGACACTGTGTACGTTGACTACAACATTGATAGCAGGATGCGGTTCTGCAACAAGCAGCAGCTCAGGCACAACCGGCGGTGCAACCGAGTCACAGCATCAGAGCCTGGATATGAATTCGATTTTATCTCAAAAGCCCACAGGTGAGCGGATTGTGCTTGCCACCAATAACGGTAGTGATGGCCGGGATGTCTGGTTACAGGCAAAGGTAAAAGAAGCTGGTTTTAATGCTGAAATTGTAGCTTTGGGTGGGGGCGATATTACTTCCCGCGTCATCTCAGAAGTAAGTAATCCATCTCTTAACGTTGTGTGGGGGCCTTCCGATAGCATGTTTACATCCATGATCGAGGCGGGAGCACTGGAAAAATGGACTCCGGAATGGGCGGCGGATGTCGAAGGGGCCTCAGAGGAAAATGAGTTCAGCTGGACCTATGAGATACAGCCCAAGCTGCTGATAGCCAATCCTGATGTATATACAGCGGATACCGTTCCGACAAGCTATCAGGATTTGTGGGAGAAGGAAGAGTATCATGGCAAGTACGCAGTTCCCACATCGTTTGGTGGAACAACCGATAGAGCGATCATTGGAGGAATATTGGGACAATATTTAGATCCAAATGGTGAGCTGGGTGTTTCTCAGGAGGGGTGGGATGCCATCAAACAGTATTTTGAGTACGGCTACAGAACACCACAAGGCGAGAACGACTTTCAAAATATGGCTAAGGGAACTGTGCCGATCACATATACCTTTGCATCAGGGCTAAAAGGTAAAATTGACAACTTTAAAGTTACACCACTAATTAGCTATACAACGACTGGAGAGCCTTCGAATGCAAATCAGATCGGGGTTATAAAAAATAGCAACCAGGCCGTACTGGAGGAATCTATCCGTCTGGCCAACTGGCTTGGAAGTGCCGAGGTCATTGGTGATTATGCATCGCAATATGGCAGTATGGTTGTGAACAAACAAGCGGTGGATAAGATGACTCCACTTATGCAGGAGATTATGAAGAGCTTCAAGGCGCAAGATCTGGATTGGGATTATATCAACTCTATGATGGATCAGTGGGCAGCAAAGATTCAGCTTGAGTACATGAATTAGGTTTTGTCAAAGGAAGGTAATGAATATGATCAAATTTAGTAACATGGAAATTAAATTCGGTGATTTTGTTGCTGTCCACGATTTGTCCATGGAGATTCAAAAGGGTGAATTTTTCACCTTTTTGGGTCCCTCAGGGTGCGGGAAAACGACAACACTCAGAGCCATTGCTGGATTCATTACCCCGACACGCGGGAAGATAGAGGTTGATAACGAGGAAATTACCTTCAAGCCTATTGAAAAGAGAGGCATAGGGATGGTATTCCAGAGCTATGCGTTATTTCCCACAATGAGTGTAGAAGAAAATATTACATTTGGTCTGAAAGAGAACAAGTGGTCCACGCAGAGCATTAAGACAAGACTTGAAGAAGTGGCCCGAATGGTGAATCTGACTCAGGAACAGTTGAAGAAAAATGTGTCACAGCTTTCAGGAGGACAGCAGCAGAGAGTCGCCATTGCGCGTACGCTTGCTTTGAGGCCAAGAATCATTGTTCTGGATGAACCACTCTCCAATCTGGATGCAAGACTAAGAATGCAGTTGCGTATTGAATTGAAGAATATCCAGTTAGCATCAGGTGTGACCATGATTTATGTGACACACGATCAGGAAGAGGCGCTGACGCTGTCTGACAGGATAGCTGTATTTAACAATGGCAGGATTGAGCAGATTGGTACACCTCGTGAAATATACTATACTCCCCAATCCGAATTCGTGACGAGCTTTATTGGAGATTCGAATCGGCTGACATCTGCTGTGGTTCTGAAGCTCAGAGAATTGAATAAAAGCTTTAATGCGGGAGAAGACAAGCACATTTATGTGCGGGGAGAGCATGTAAAGGAAGAGGTTAGCCCGGATACGATCAGCGACTACTTTGTGCTGGATGCTGAATTTGAGATGGAAGAATTCTATGGCCTTACTACAAGAAAAACATTTAGGGTTGAAAATGAGATCATCAAGAGTATATCGACAGTTCCCAGTGGAAAGATGCAAAAGGGCGAGCGTAAGAGACTTTATATCAGTAAACATGATCTCATCATTTTTCAGGGTGATTAAAGATGGATGTATTGCAGAAGAACTATAAATTGAGGAAAATGCTTGTTTACACTGCTGTGAGTATGGTGATTGCCTGGGCAGTTTTTACATTGTTGATTTATCCGAACCTGAAGTTACTCAGCATTACGCTCTTTCCAGAGGGGTACCTTGATCTTAAGCCCATCATGAACATTCTCTCTTCAGAAAGAGCCATTACAAGTCTGAGGAATTCCTTTATTCTGGCCTGTTGCCTTACCGTAACCGTAAATATTCTGGGGCTATTCCAGATCATTGTCCTGGATTACTTTAAAGTAAAAGGGAGTCGATGGCTCTCAATCGCCTATCATGCGCCTTTGATCTGCAATGGAATGGTCTTGGTCATGGCATATAACTTCATATATGGTAGTCAGGGGTTCGTAACTAATTTGGTACCTGGGCTAGATCCATTATGGTTCAAAGGCTTCTGGCCGGTTCTGATAGAGCTTACCTTTGCTGGAACTGCAAATCATATCATGTTCGTACGAGCAGCAATGAAGTCTGTAGACTATCAGACCATCGAAGCCGCGCAGAATATGGGTGTTCGAAGCGGAAGGATATTATGGAAAATTGTAATTCCTACGTTGAAGCCTTCTATTTTTGCCGCTTCTATCCTTACATTTATCGTGGGTATGTCGGCGCTTGCAACCCCACAGGTACTGGGAGGGGATAAATTTGAGACGATTAATACTTTGATATTTTCGTTCTCGAAGACACTCACAACGAGAAATTACGCGGCTATATTGGCTATTTTCCTTGGCTGCATTACGGTGACGGTGTTGTTAATTTCGATATATATTGAGAAAAGAGGGAACTACAGATCGGTCTCTAAAGTAAAGACCCCATTAATAAAACAGGAGATCAAATCGCCACTAATCCGTGTAATCGTGACAATGATCGCCCATCTAATAGCCGTTATACAGACACTACCGATTCTGGCCGTTATCTGTTTCTCGTTCATGCCAGTAGCGGATTTGTATGCCGGGAAGATGATTATTCATAACTTCTCTCTGGATAATTATTTTGCTGTATTTCACTCAACGACCGGAATCCGCCCTGTGCTGACAAGCCTTATCTATGCGGCCCTGGCAAGTCTAATTGTAGTCATCATCATGCTATTCATCGGCAGGCTGATTACGAAGTATAATAATAAGCTGACAAGCACATTGGAGCTGCTGCTGCAGATTCCGTGGTTTTTACCTGCCACCCTGATTGCACTGGGGCTGGTCATGGCTTTTAACAAAGCTAATATGCTGTTATTGGGAAGTATCCTTACAGGAACGATATTCATCCTATTGATTGGATATGTGATCTTAACTACACCATACACGCTTCGTATGATTAAAGCAGCATATGCCAGTGTAGACAGCTCTCTAGAGGAAGCCGCCAAAAACTTAGGAGCCTCAGCATTCAAAACGTACATCAAAGTGGTATTACCGGTTATTATTCCGATGGTGCTTTCGATATTCCTGCTGAATTTTATTGGTCTGCTGGCAGAGTATGATCTATCCGTATTTTTATTTCAGCCCTTGTATCAGCCGCTTGGTGTTGTATTAAATGCAGCCTCCTCACCAGAGGCTTCACCACAGGCCCAGATGCTGAGCTTTGTATATTCGGTAATTATTATGGTCGTCTCGACAATGGTTATTGTATTTGTTTATGCAGGAAGAATCACAAAATTTTCAATACGAAAAAAATGAATTTGCAGGGAGAATTCAATCATTATGACAGATAGCGAGAACAAGTTTGATTCTAACGGAAATGCAAAAGATTATCTGGGCAATACGATCATTAGCTTCTTGAACAGTGAGCTGTACGACATCTACCGGGAAGGCATACTTGTGGAGGAAGCCTTTAGGAACTCTGCAATCAGTAAGTCATTCGCTTTCCTCCCACCATCTTCATTCCATGTTACGATCCTGACACTCTGTCGGGAAATAGACAGAGGAACGCCTTATTGGCCTAAGATGGTCTCGCCACTTGAACCATTTTCTAATATTGATGAGAAGCTGAAAAGAATTGTCGATGAAATTCCAAAGCCGCAAGGAATTCAAATGGAAGTGGATCAATGCTTATCAGTGAATATCCGTCTCAAGACAGCGTCTGCGGAGGATGAACAGAAAATTCGGACATACCGTGATGAGGTCTCTCGGGCAATTGGCATTAGACATGCTGGGCATGAGGAATTTGCATTTCACTTGAGCTTCTCCTACAAAATTTCAGAATTAACACCGGAAGAAGAAATCCTGGAAAAGAATCTGTGTGATAAATACACTGAGATATTGAAAAAGAAGGTAGCGCCTTTTGCATTACCCGATCCCGAGTTCGTAATATTCAATAATATGTTCAGCTATGAAACTAATCTTAGCCTTCGAAAGCTCTGATTAGTCCATAGCATGAGACTAATCAAAGCACCTTCAGGAATATGCCTTCAGGTCATAAGATGTGAAGGATACTTGAAGGTGTTTTTGTGTTGGTAGCAAGAGCCGACGGATCAAGGCTAGGGAAAGATAAATGTAAGGAAATATGGAAAAAGGAAGAAAAATAGAGATTATGAATTGAAAAATAAGGGATATTATGGTACTTTTTATTGTAAGCGATTACATAAATGCTAAATATTGATAGTCCGCTTGATTTCGAAATTCGGAGGTGAGGGATAAACGGAAGCTAAGTAAGGTTAACAATACATGAGCTTAAGGAGGATTAGATTAATGAAACTGAGGTCTAAAAAACTGGTCCCATTGCTTATCGCTTTATTAATGAGTACCTCTTCCTCAGCAACCGTATCACTGGCTAGTGATATTACTCCTAACGCCACTCCTACATTCACCAATGTATCCGTTCATGATCCGTCTGTGATCAGGGCGAATGGAACCTACTACGTGTTTGGCTCACATCTCGCTTCGGCTAAGACTAACGATCTAATGCATTGGACACAAATCTCATCATCCGTGCACAATGGGAATCCTTTAATCCCTAATGTACTTACAGAGCTTGCTGCTACGTTCAAATGGGCGGAGACGGATACATTATGGGCAGCAGATGTTGTTCAATTAAATGATGGAAAATTCTACATGTACTACAATGCTTGCAAGGGAGATTCTCCTCGGTCAGCGATGGGAGTAGCAGTAGCTGATAACATCGAAGGACCCTATAAGGATAAAGGGGTTTTTCTGAAGTCGGGTATGTGGGGAGAACAGAGCGAGGATGGAACTATCTATGATGCTACCAAGCATCCCAATGTAGTAGATCCGCATACCTTTTTTGATAAAAACAGAAATCTGTGGATGGTATATGGATCTTACTCTGGTGGAATCTATATTTTGAAAATGGACCCTCAAACAGGATTTCCTTATCCTAACCAAGGGTATGGCAAAAAATTGTTAGGTGCCAATCATAGTCGAATCGAAGCACCATACATGCTGTACAGTCCCGAAACGGACTATTACTATCTCTTCCTTTCCTACGGGGGACTGGCAGCAGATGGAGGATATAACATACGTGTAGCTCGATCCAAATCTCCTGATGGGCCATTTGTTGATGCGAAAGGAAATGATATGACTCGTGTTGGGGGAAAAGATGGCACATTTTTTGATGATAGTGCGATTGCTCCCTACGGTGTGAAGCTGATGGGGAACTATCAATTTGAACAAGTCGAAGGTGAACCAAGGCATACTGGCTCAGGTTATGTATCTCCTGGTCATAACTCGGCATATTTTGATGAGCAGACCAAGCGATACTACTTGATCTTCCATTCTCGGTTTCCTTCCCGGGGGGAAGAACATGAAGTACGGGTACATCAGATGTTTATGAACAAGGACGGTTGGCCTGTGGTAGCACCTCATCGCTATACGCAAGAAACAGCCGGAAATTATAAGAAAGCTGATGTAACCGGTCCATATAAGTACTTAAATCATGGCAAGGATATTTCCGCAACGATCAAAAAATCCAGTCTAATTAACTTTAATGATAATGGTACCATCTCTGGTAGCGTATCAGGCACTTGGCGATTGAAGGAGAAGCATAGAATCGAATTAGTCATTAACGGTGTGGACTACCATGGTGTATTTGTTCGTCAATGGGACGAGGGAACGAAGACAAACGTTATGACCTTTACTGCTCTATCTAATGAAGGTGAAGCCGTATGGGGAAGCCACACTGCGACAGGCAATTAATATACTGGGTTGCACTTCGAAAATAGTGCATGTATGCGTGTGAGCTATTATCTATGGAAAGCGAGGAGGACTATGAAGCTCAGACGTCAAAAAAGCATGTTAGTCATGTTATCGATGGTGTTGTCTGCAACGATTATAGGAACAGGTTTTGGAGGGAATGTACCTCATGCCAATGCAGCAGCGGATAGCGAAATAACGCTTAGTGCATCCCCGTCGGATATGCCTGCTAATTTCCGCTCATCGGTTGAATGGGTGTACCAGAATCGAATGTTAGTGGAAAACTCAGTAGGTCGCAAAAACCTCATTTTTGACCAGATTTTTGCTGGGAAGGGGACTCTCAATTATGTAGTGCGTTGGCAATCAGAGCGTAATGTTACGCTGCAGCAACGCCAGGATATGGAGAAAATGCTTCATCGACAGGTCAACAACTGGACCAAGCATTTGCAGGGCTACGACGGTTGGCCTTATGGAGATATTCCGGTGAAAATCGTTGGCTGGGCAGTAGCCAATCCAGCACAAATTTTGAATAAGCAGCCGAATGAGAAGGTGTATACAGAAACAACGATAGATGATATGAGTAAAAGTGACCCGAGAATTCCTGCGCTTCTGCCGCACGCTCCCCGTGAATTATCACGTTTTGATAACTTTACGAATCCTAATTATGCCTATCCTGGTGGATTGGATAAGAGATTCGATATGTACCTGTGGGCGACAGCTAACTTCGGCTATGGCGGAGGTCATGGTGGGGACTGGGGACAAAGGATGGAAGACAGATACATTCTGGACACCCTGAACGATCATGAAATTTCAACGACTGAACACGAGATTGGCCATGGATTTGGATTTCCTGACTTTTACAACCCACAGGACCGTCCTCCAGGCGGTTTTCCAGATCGTACTATAATGTGGGCATTCGATTCTGAGGTGATTACGAATTGGGATGTTTGGTTATTGAGACACACATGGAGTCAGCTTAAGAAGGATACCAATCGCTTTCCGCTTAACCAGGGCCAGCCTCAACAACCGATAAATGTAGCAGCAAAAGCTACGGCATCAAGCTCGTATGTATCCCCATGGGAGTCAATTACTGCTCTCAATGATGGGTTTGACCCTACTCATTCAAATGATCGTACTCATGCCGTATATGGCAATTGGCCAGAGACAGGAACACATTGGGTACAGTATGATCTGGATAGGACATATACGTTATCGCAGACTGATGTCTACTGGTTCAAGGATAATGGAGGAATAGATGTGCCGGAGTCCTACAAGGTTCAATATTGGGATGGACAAGGCTGGGCAGATGTGAAAGGCGCAGCAGGGCTGGGAACACTTCCTGATGCGTATAATACAACGACATTCGATCCGATCAGGACTTCGAAGATCAGACTTCAACTGCTATCTAACTCTCCAGCATCTACTGGAATCCTGGAGTGGAAGGTAATAGGAACGGTAGATTAAGAGGTATTCTCAAGTAACCCCCTGACATGCCAGGGGGTTATTTTTCGTCGATACAAGAGCTTTGATCCGCAAGTGAATGCATTTATAAAACTGTGGGATGAAGCACTAGAATCTTAGTTGTATACGATGATCTATGAGCTAAACCGTTATCATTTGTACATACTGTCTATTAAAAAAGTTTAAAAAAATTTTAGGTTCATGATTTCGGGGATGAATCAGTAGGAAAAGAGAGCATACAAGCGAATTTAGTAATATAATCAAGTTAAATATATACAGTTTTTTCTGTATGTACGAAACAAACGCTTTTTTCATTTGAGCTCATTTTTATTTTTTGTTATCATAACGATGTTGTATTGACTAAGCGACTGTCGTATTTCGTCAAATGTTGTCTACACTTCTGCAGAGTGCAACGCCGGCATCCGAAGAACTGTAAAAAGGGGGAAACATATGATGAAGATGACAAAAAAGTGGATGGTGCTTACAAGCTTGATTGCAGTGCTCGCATTAGGAGCGTGTTCTTCCAATGCTGCCACAGGCGAGGGGAATTCGCCCGTTGGAAAGCAGGTTAATTATAGAATCACAGGCACGGATCCAGGTTCTGGTCTAATGAGACTGACGGCTCAGGCCATGGAAGATTATAATTTGTCCAATTGGACCTTGATGGAAAGCTCAGCAGCAGGCATGACAGCACAGCTTGACAAAGCTTATAAGAAGGAAGAGCCGATTGTCATCGTTGCCTGGTCTCCACACTGGATGTTTAACACCTATGATCTGAAATACTTGGATGACCCGAAGCTGACTTATGGGGAGCCTGAGGAGATTCACACCATTGCACGTCTTGGTCTGAAGAAGGATCACCCAGTAGCCTATGAATTTCTGGACCGCTTCAACTGGACATCCGATGACATGGGTGAAGTGATGATAGATATCCAGAATGGGATGAACCCGGAAGCCGCAGCAGCAAAATGGGTGGATGGACACGAAGCCAAAGTTCAGGAGTGGATTGAAGGCCTGAAACCTGTGAATGGAGATCCCTTTACCCTCAGTTATGTAGCATGGGATTCTGAGCTTGCGAGTACCAACGTAGTCCGCTACGTGCTCGATGAGAAGCTGGGATATAAGGCAGAAGCTTTGCAGGTTGAGATCGGACCGATGTGGCTCGGTGTTGCCAATGGTGACGTGGATGCTATTGTAGCGGCCTGGCTGCCTGTGACCCATATGGATTATTGGGATAAATATGGTGACCAGCTTGATGATCTTGGAGCCAATATGGTTGATGTAAAATCCGGTCTGGCTGTACCTACGTATATGGAAGATGTGAATTCGATCGAGGATTTGCAGTCATAAGCAGTATGTAACTATATCTAATATTCAGAACACCTTCAAGAGTATCTTCATGTCATAAGATGTGAAGGACACTTGGAGGTGTTTTTGTATTGGCAACGTGAGAGATCATTCAGCCATTGTGTAGCGTCTTGGCAGCACTTATACACTTCTGAGCTTAGAAGGCGTGTAGCCTTTAATTTGTATAAAAGCTCGATTAAAGGTCCGGACATTATTGAAGCCGCACTCTAACGCAATCTGGGTAATGGTCTCTTCGCTGGATTTTATCATCTCCTCTGCGATCTCAATACGGACAGCATTCAAATGATATCTGAAATTAGTCCCAGTGATCCCTTGAAGCAGCCTGCTGAAATGAAAAGAGCTCAGGTTAAAGTGACTTGCAGTCGTCTCTAAAGTCAGTGGCCTACTATAGTTATTCTCAATATATTGAAGAATATCATGTATGGTTTTGAGGCGTGTAATCCTCTTGTTTTCTTGATTAGGATCAATAGTTGTAGTAGGTAAATATCGCTGCGTAACTCCGCATAGCTCCATTATTTTGCTAGTGACAAATATCTGGTAGTGGGGCTTGCGCTCGTTCATTTCCTCATAGATCTGCTTGATCAATCTTATAATATCGTCTGTAATGGCAGGGCTGATCCCCTGCTGCTGAAGTGATCCTTTGGTGATGAAAGAACTCTGAAAGCGAAGCCTCTCTGGCCAATTGCCGTGATTGCCGATCAGACTCGGTCTGAATACCAGAATGTAGATCGTGGTTGCGGGTCCTGTGCCAACATATACATGGGTGTCACCACTACAGCATATCGCCATGTCACCCTCCTCTAGGGTCCTCATGTCACCATTGATCCCCATTCTTAAGGTGCCTTCACGTACCCACACAAACTCTATGTCCGTGTGCCAATGAGCATGAAATGAAAACTGTGTATGCTTATAAATTCTCAGCGGAATATCGCCAGTGTATGAGCGGTTTTCATAGTGGACCTTCAATACTATCAGCTCCTCTTTATACAATAGAATATCATTTTATGTCTATATACTAAATGCATATCTGCTGAGGTGAGCCTTCTTAATAGTACCCTGACTGAATCTGATTTCTTGTTTAATGATCTGGGGAGCGTAGTGGTTATCGGAAAGTGGGGAAGCCCTAGAGAAACGAAGTGTCTGCCTATAAGCTTGCTGTAAGAATCAAGCAACTTTTGTCTACATTCGCGCAAGCTTTGGCTATCTTGTACATGAGGGCAGGCATATAATGTGACCATTGGCTGACATCAACATTAAGGATGTGATCAGAATGCAAGATATTCAACAAGCTATAGACCCTACAGCAGCAGTGGATGGGACTACAGGGGTTCCTCTTGGGGGCTTCGGGACTGGGGCCATCAAGTTTTGTGCGCATCAGGGCACCTTTAGCTCCATCACCCAGGCTCCGGCAGATCAGAATGATTACAAGCCTATGCCTGAAACTAAATTCCAGTTGTTCACTACACGAGCAGGTAGTACGCAAAGTATAACCAGGATGAAAGCCCGCCAAAATGACGGACGCTTTGAGGATGATGCCATATGGCCTGTACACAAGGTTCGTTTTGAGGACGTTAACCGTATTCATACCCACATGACGGCCTTTGCTCCCTTGGATCACTCGAATCATGTGCTTATGTCCTTGCCCTATGCATTTTATGAGTTTGTCTTGTGCAACGAAGGGGATGATGAAGCGACAGTCACTTGCACTTTTCAGATCGATGCTGTTACGGATCATGTCATGGTACACAATTCAGGCAATGGGTTCGTCTCGAAGGGCTGGTCCATTCTGGCCGATAGTAATGCCACCCATGCTGCAATCACCGTAGGTGGGGAGGAGGGCTTTCGTGAGGAAGACTGTTGTGAGGACGGCGAGTGTCATGATGCACTTGGCCAAGGGGTAGCTAAGGTTGCTGTAACCATCAGGCTTGCTGCCCATGATACCAAGAAGATTAGATTCGTAATTGCCTGGTATGACGATACCGACCCAGAGCGTGCCTTTTATTTGAATGAGCACCATGACTCTGGAAGCGTTGCTGAATTAGGCTTAGTTCACTTTGATGCGCTACGAGCAAATGCCGACAGACTCGTAACGAGAATGAGGCAATCTAACCTGCCTAGCTGGCTTACCAATCAAACGCTGAACACACTTGTGAATCTGACGAATAACTCGATGTATAAAAAAGACGGTAGAGTTGCATTTGCAGAAGGCGAGTGGACATGCTTTGGAACGATGGATCAAATGTGGCATGCCAGACAAATTGTGAATTACATTGCTCCTTACTTTGGATGGCAAGAGCTGCAGTATTGGGCAAGAACACAAAAAGCTAATGGCCAAATCCATCACGACTTCAATAGTCGGGGACCAGATAAATCCGTGCTGGTAGGCTGGGATGATCAAGAGCATTTGGATTATAGAAATATTGATAAATGGGTGGATCTGAATGCTGGATTTATCATTTCTGTGTACGAGACTTTCCAGGCAACAGCGGATCAGGAGCAATTAGGCTATTTCTGGCCCTTCATGAAGAAAGCAGCACGAAGAATATTGGAGCAGGTCGAGATGTATGGGAGCTCGCGTTATCCCTATACGTTTGAGTATTCCGAGAATTCCTACGATGCGGGTGGTGACCCGAATCCTTATAATGCCGGACTTACGGCTGTGGCCTATCTGAGTATGATCAGACTGGGGGCAATACTTGGTGAAGATATGACTGTAACGCAATACCAGGAAGCTTACGATGCAGTAGTGGCTTCGTTTAGAGCTCGTTATCTTCAAGAGGAGTTCCCGATTGGCAGAGGCTGTGAATCGTATTTTGCCGGGCAGTGGTTAGCTCTCCATTTGAAATTAGGTCAATTATGGACTGCTGAGGAGACAGACAAGGTACTGGCACGATTGGATGGTTATTATCATCCATGCTACTGGGGGCTAGGAAATATCAATGGAACTTATAATGAATGGACTCCCTATTTGCTAATACATTATGGAGGGCTTCTCTTGAATACGAGGAGGGCTTCTCATTGGGAAACGATGCAGAAGGATGCGTATCATAGGCAATATACGAATAGGAACTATGTGTTCGATCATCCACTGGATATATTGCCGGCTGTAGCTGAGGCTGAGGCTGTCTATCCTGCCACTAACATCTCCGGTGGAAATCAATACATAAGCATGCCTGGCATATGGCGGAATTATTATGATATTGTAGGGTACCGTCGTAATCGGCATACCCGTGAAATCTGGGTTGAACCTATTCTACTAGCAGAAATGGAGCACAGCATGGTTAATGCAATGCTCATAACAACGGAAGGGTACGGTACGATTAGCTGTATAGAAAGCGGGGCATGTCATCAGAACAAAGAGATTATGCATGCATATGATCAGCCAACAGCGGTTAGCTCCATTTATTTGACGGATCATTATGGTGAGCAGGTGGAGGTCCTGATGAATGGAGAGCCTGTTGAGTTCACTCGAATCGGCGACGGCTATGCCAGGAAGCTGGTAATCCATTGGAATGGAATCATTGGTGATGACGGGATACGCATTGTCAGTAGGGGTGACCTGGGTTACGAAAGGCCAGCATCTCCTCCCAAGCCTGCAACTGGAGCTGATGGAGCACAGTTCGCTGGGGAACAAATGACGGCCTATGAGTATATAGAGGCTGAGAGCGCCTCAGAATCTGCTGGTGTTACCTTGGTTACGCCGGTAGGAGGAGCATGGTACGTAAGTGACTGCCATAATTTTGACTATATCAAGTTCAATAATGTCGTATTTGAAGAGGTAGGCACCCAAGTATTCCTGGCGAGAGTGTCCAGCACGGTCGATCATTCACGCATAGACATTGTGCTGGATAGCGTAGGGGGAGAAGTGATTGGCAGCTGCTCAATTCCCAATACGGGCGGTGAGCAAGCATGGACCATGGTAGAGTGCAGGTTGAAGAAAACGACCGGAATCCATAACCTTATTCTAAAATTCTTTGGGCAATCCGAGGGGAACTTAGTCAATATCGATAAGTTCAAATTTGTGCAGGATGATGGAAGATTGGATCGAACCGGATGGACCGTAAGAGCATCCAGAGGCAATCTAAATGCTCCATTGATCCTGCAAAATACGGCCGAAGGCTGGAGTGCCAAGCCCCAAAAAGAGGGGGATTATCTGCTCATTGACATGAAGACGATCCAGACCTTCGATCATATCACCCTATTGCATCCAAGAGGTGAGCATGCTGAGCAATACGCTGTATATTCTGCTGGTGATGACCAGAATTTCATAGCGTGTATTGCTACAGGTCAAGGTGAGACGGCAGATGTAATGACTCGTATATCATTTGACCTTCAGCAAGCAAGGTTCTTGAAGCTCATATTGCTACAATCCCAGGCTGAGAGGCCCTGGACCGTTCAGGAAGTCAACGTATGGTGCTCAAGATAATCATAAGGTGCATGAGCATATCATTCCTGCCTTGGGATTGATAAGCATTGATTGGGCCAAATAAGCTCCAGGATGCCGACGATCCGGCTACTCCTGTCTATTGCGATGATTTTTGCGATATTGGCCCGGAGTGATGCCTTCCCACTTGCGGAAATAGCGAATGAAATTTTGTGGATTGTTGTAGGTAAGCTGCTCTGCAATATCTTTTACCGGTAGATCGGTCTCAACTAACAGTTTCTTCGCCTTGTTCAATCGGAACATGGATAGATACTCACTGAAGGACAGGCCGGTCTCCTTTTTGAAGATGCTGCTTAAGTAAAATAAGTTGTAGTGCAGCCGGGATGCGCATTCATCGAGTGATATATCTTTGTCATATTCATTCTGAATGATATGGATGATTTGCTCGCTTAGATTAGAGTATTGTGACTTTTGGCGGTCACGGAATACATCTATAATCGGAGCAATCACCTTTTTCCGGAACCAGCTTTGAATCTCGGAACTAATGTACAACTGCAACAACTGCTCATAGAGCGAATGCTCACCATCTGCTTGCTGCTTGTGTGGTATTCCCGCTTCCTGCATGAGAATCATGAGCTCATTCAACAAGCAGACGAGCGAAATTTGATATTCATGAGGCTCTCTCTCTTTGTTGAACACTTCAGTCAACCATTGATCTAACGCTTCATGTGCCCGCTGCTCGTCTGCAAGTCGAATGGCATCAATGAGCTCGTTCTCAATCTGCTTGGGGTAGAAGTAGACATTGCTGTGATGTCCCGAATTAATACTGTGATAAGGGATGATGACCCCTGTGCCTAGCTTCATTCTATGCTTTAACGCCTCGATACCTTCCCGATATGCTCGGGGGGCATGGAGCACATTGTGGAAGGGTAGGCTGATACCAATGCTAACGTCCAGGTCCAGATAGCTTCGCATATTCCGCTGCATCTGCTCTGTCAATCTGTAGATGTGGTCGTTAAAGGCATTCAGCTCTGCTTCTTCGCTACCCAGTAATAGTACATGCGTCTGATCGATGATGATCGTGGGTAATCGTATATCCTGCGAGACCATTTCTTCAATGATGTTATGAATGGCGAACAGCAGTAGATCCTGATCTGTCTGCTCATAGCGTGTATCCTCTAATAAATCAATCTGCAGAGTGAGCACAACGAAGTGATGGCAGCCAGATAGTCGATCATGAAGAACAAATCGCTCGAAATGCTCCTTGATCTCAGTGGTGCTATGGGTCCCCAGATACAGCTTATATAGAAAAAGACTCATGGTCTGTTCGCGATGTCGACTTAATTCGGTGGTTAACGTAGTAATGGAGGTGAACATGTCCATGATATGGTCACTGATCAGCTGGATTTCGTTAGTCTTCGTTCTCTGGCCTTCTGGCACACGCTTCACGATATCCTGCAGCAAGCGACGAATTGGTGAATAGACCTTGCGGCTACCCAACCACACGAAAAAAATAGAGCAGGCGACGATAAAAAGACACACATAAAAGGTAAACCAGCCGATGTCACGCGCTTCCTTAGAGACCTCCGACAGCTTGGTAAAGGAAATATAAGTCCATTGGTTGAATGAAGACTTGACGTAGGTGATTGAAAGATTGGAATCCTGTGATAAGAACTGCCCTGATTCTCCTACAAGCAGAGGAAGCTCCGAAGCAGCCAAATATCCCAGCTCATCCACTCGAACACCAATTTTGTCTTGCTCTGGATGAATGATGATGCGATGGGTCTCATCAAGCACCATAATATCACTTGCTGAAGGCTCATTAATGATATCAGCCATACTGCAGATGGGGATGGTTACAGCAGCAATTCCTCGCTTCTCAGCCGATATGTAAGGGATTTTCTTGGCAAGCATGATGGAATATTTACAATTGTAGCTGGAATTATATGTAGAGCTAATTTGGTCCGTTTCCACAAAAATCCATGAGGTCACTTCTTTTTTATCCATTAACCTCGTTAACAAATCTTTATTTTTAAATGCTTCGAATGTGGACAGGCCCTGATTGTTAATGAGCCAATTGGACATGTGGCTGGCCAGAATGACATCGTCCACCTTGGTTACTGGAGATTTAAGCAGTGACAGCTCCCTGCTCAGCGTGTTGAATCGAATGAACTCTTTGTAGTTCAGCTCTTGATAAATGGATTCTTGAACTAGGGTTGTGTTCACCAGATAGCTCATCGTGTAGTCGAGCGTGCGCAATAGCTGCTCTAAGCTGGAATTCAACTGTGTTAGCGTATCCATCCTGCTTTCGTTGACATGGTTCTGGATGGAGGCAGAGGACTTCTGATATGAGAAGTACCCAAGGAATATTAAAGGGATAATGCTAGCCACACAACCGAGTACAACGATCTTGGTATAGATGCTGTGTCTGTTCATCCGATCCGCCTTCCCTAATTTGAAAGTGCTTACAATTTATATTTATTTTAGCTTTCCGATGCTTATTGAGACAATAATCAATTTTGTAGAAGTAATCAATTTATAAGATGATGATCATTTGCCATCCCTTATTACATAAAGACTTCCAGTTCATTATGCTCCGAACAAATATCCTGATTATAGGCGTAGGGTGATGCTACAGCTTACACTCGAAAGGTAATGAGAGAAGTGTCCATTCCATGACTTGATGGCGCTTACATCAGCTTGGATGACTAGATGCAGGGGGAGGTAGAGGATATAGATTTGTCGTTAAGGTGGCAACTGAAGTGCAGATAGCTGATTGTGAGGTCACATATTTCCAACCATAATGGAGGTCATACAATGAAACTCTGGAAGTTGAAAGCTCTGTTATCCCTCGGGGCAGCCGTCGCTCTGGTTACTGGCTGCTCTGGAGGCGACTCGCCAAAGACATCCTCATCCGATGGGCCAGCGAGAATATCGATGATTGCGAAGCTTCACGTCGCGGAAGCACCGTCAGACAAACTTGAAAAGCTACTTGAGGAAAAGACTGGCACAGAGCTGGACATTCAATGGGTGCCGAATACGATCTACGAGGATAAGATCAATGCCGCATTCGCTACTGGCGCACTCCCCATGGCCTTCTCCGGTGATATTAATAAGTTCCGGGAAGCTATCCTGGATGGACAATTTTGGGAGATAGGCCCTTACTTACAGGAGTTCGACAACCTCAAGAATCTGGACCCCGGTGTGCTCAAGAATATGGAAGTAGAGGATAAATTGTATTCACTTTATGCTGAACGCCCATTATCTCGTCAGGGTCTCATCTTCCGCAAGGATTGGGCAGACAATCTTGGTCTATCCGCACCCACGAATCTGGATGAGCTGTATGAGATGCTTAGGCAATTCAAAAATAATGATCCTGACCAGAACGGCAAGGACGATACGATCGGTCTAACGGATCGAAGTGACATGGTATTTGGCGCCTTCAAGACTGTTGCCTCCTGGCATGGTACGCCTAATTACTGGGGGGAAAAGGATGGCAAGCTCCTCCCTGAATTTATGTTCCCTGAATACATGGATACGATGAGATTCTTCAAGAAATTGCACGCCGAAGGCTTGATTAACCAAGACTTCCCCGTGACGAGCAAGGAGGATCAGCGGGCTCTGATGGTCAGCGGCAAGGCCGGAGCCTACATCGGCTCCATGCCGGACGCTTGGGGGCTGCAGACCGATATGGCTGAGGTTAATCCGAATGGTGTACTGGATGTACAGAACCGTATAGAAGGACCGCATGGGCTGGGGATCTGGATGGCCACACAAGGCGGAGGGGAAGTACAGCTGTTCCCGAAATCAGCCATCCAATCCGAGGATCAATTGAAGAAGGTCCTGTCTTTCTTCGATCAGTTGATGTCGCCCGAGGTGGCGAATTTGGCGCTATGGGGAGTAGAAGGTGAGCATTATACCGTCGTAGACGGGCTAGCCAAGCCAATTGAGGATACCAAAAAGCTGAATCGCGAAGTGAAGCCATATGTATCCATTGCCGTCGGTGGCGAGACGACGATTCCGGATCGCCTTAGAGCCAAATGGGAGGACCCGGTTAAGCAAAAAGCAGAAGACCTGGTGCTGGACAACAACGAATTCCTGATTGAAAATCCGGCCTCTGCCCTCGAATCCAAAACCTTTACCGAGATGGGTGTGCGCTTACAGCAGTTGATTAACGATGCAACCTTCAAATTTATTCTTGGTGAAATTGATGAAGCGGGATTCCAGAAGGTTGTGGACAAATGGCTGGCCGACGGAGGACAGCGAATTATTGATGAATACACTGCTGACTACAGTGCCTCGAAATAGCATGAAGGAGAGAGGGCGATTATGAATCAGGTTAGTCTACCAACGAAAAGACTGAAGCCTTTGTCGCAAAAAGAGAGTCTGTCCAAAAGTATTCTGAAAAATGGCGCACTATATTTTATGATCCTGCCTGGATTCCTCTATTTTGTCATCTTCAAGTATCTTCCTATGTTCGGGTTAGTCATCGCTTTCCAGGACTACAAGCCCTATCAAGGAATAATAGGTAGCAGGTGGGTTGGGCTTGCCCATTTTGAGCGATTATTTGCTGAACCGATGTTTTTGAATATTTTAGTCAATACGCTTGTGTTGTTTTTCATGAATCTGATTTTCTTTTTCCCGGTACCGATTATACTGGCTCTGATGTTAAATGAAGTGCGGCAGCAGGCGTTCAAGCGTGTCATCCAGACTATGGTCTATATCCCCCATTTTATGTCTTGGGTCATTATCGTATCGATCTCCTTTGTCATGCTCTCCATGGATCGTGGGTTAGTTAACGAGCTGCTGGTTGCTGGTGGCTTTGAGAAAGTGAACTTTCTACTGAACCCCGATTGGTTCCGTCCCACGTACATTTTACAAATAATATGGCGTGAGGCGGGGTGGGGAACCATTATTTATCTGGCGGCGATGGCCTCCATTGATCCACAGCTATATGAAGCCTCCCGCATTGATGGAGCGGGGCGATTCCGGCAAATATGGCATATCACCCTTCCTTCCATACGAAGTGTCATTGTCATTCTGCTCCTGCTCAAGATTGGGGATGTGCTGGAGGTCGGCTTCGAGCATATCTTCCTGCTGCTGAACGCCATGAACCGTGAGGTCGGTGAAGTATTTGATACTTATGTATACCTGGCTGGCTTACAGCAGGGGCAATTCAGCTATAGCGCAGCGGTTGGTTTCTTTAAATCGTTTGTGGGGCTGGCTCTGGTGGTCACAGCCAACTGGCTCTCGAAAAAATTCGGCGAAGAAGGAATCTATTAATGCATGCAAGGAGAGGCGGACGAAGGTCATGACTCAAGATAAATCATGGAGCAGTCGGTTATTTGATGGTATCAATATATTTCTACTGGCTCTAATCGGTATCATAACGGTGCTTCCGTTTGTACATGTGTTGGCGGGCTCCTTCGCTACGGTCGGAGAGCTCTCACAAAAGCAATTCGTCATTATTCCTACGGAATTCACACTGGATGCGTATAGATATGTGTTCTCGACGGACACGGTCATTCGCGCGATGGGTGTATCCATTGGTGTAACCTTGATTGGAACCATCTTCAGCATGTCTCTGAATATCCCGATGGCCTATGGATTGTCCAAAAAAGATCTACGTGGACGTGGCTTAATTATGTTCATGGTTGTGTTCACGATGCTGTTCAGTGGAGGCATGATTCCATCGTTCCTGGTGGTGAAGAGTCTGGGGTTAATTGATAGCTATGGTGCCTTGATTATTCCATCGGCGATGAGTGCTTTTAACCTGATCATCATGCGTAACTTCTTTCAGAATTTGCCGGAGGGTCTGGAGGAATCAGCCAAAATTGATGGTGCAGGGAGCTGGAATATTCTGTTTCGTATCGTGATTCCCTTGTCCATGCCTGCTATTGCAACGATTTCCTTATTCTATGCCGTTAACTACTGGAACACTTACTTTCAGGCGGTCATGTATATCAACGATGCAGACAAATGGCCTATTCAGGTGATACTGCGCCAGATTGTAATTCTTGCTGGTGCATTAACCTCCGATACTTCCGGTTGGGCGGCAGAGGATGTCATTCCTCCGGCACAGACGGTCAAAATGGCTGTTATCGTAGTCGCTACCGTGCCGATTCTCATTGTGTATCCATTTCTCCAGAAGCATTTCGCGAAAGGCGCTTTGCTGGGGAGCATTAAAGGATAGTGAACTGGAGGTGCTCCGATGAAGGAGAGCTGGTCTTGCTTGCCTCACTTGAGATGGAGTACATGGAAGGTTAATACCATCTATTCGTATAAATGGCGCAAGGATTAAATGTAAAAAAACAACGGCGTATACGCTTTGTCGCGGAACAGCACCCCTTAGAATGGACATTGGAATAAACCCCAGGTTTATCCGATGAAATTCTAGGGGGTGCTGTTTGTAATCTACACATTGTTGAGGGATAGTCGAATTGAAAGAATATGGCATGTCCACTGTGTGGGTGCTTGACCAGGTTCATCTTCTGCTGATTCAGGTTCGACATGATTATTCTAGAAGAGTAGTGCGAGTAAAAGAAACAGCATGTACAATGGGATATAAGACACTCAATAAAGGAAGGGCCTAAGATGATCCAGAGTAAATGGTTCCACCAAGCAGTGATGAGGCTAAGGAGTATGAAGCTTCAAAATAAGCTGTTAATGGGATATCTATTGGCATGTGTTATTCCTTTTTTACTTGTAAGCGCATTCATTTATAGACAATCGGCTGCGGAATTGGAGGATTCTGCTCAAGAGTTTGCTGCCTTGTATACGTCTCAATTGGAGAGTGCCTTGAATCAGTTCATGGAGGAATATGACAAGGTAACGAAATCCGTCCTCGTCGATAATGAAATCATCAATAAGCTAGGGGGAAATCAGAATCGACCTATAGACGAACAGGCTCTCCAGCGCATAACTATACAGCGATTACTTATGCGGGTAGCCTTGCTCAAGCCAGAGATTGGCAACTTGATGCTAGTCAGTGAAGACAACGAGGTCTATCAGTATTCCAGTACAACTAGCATAGTCAATGAGGCCTCTCTATTATCTCAAGAATGGTATAAGCGCCTGCGTAGCTCAGACGTGAAATTTTTCATTACAGGGTTGCATGACAGCTCTTATTATGAAGATCAAGGTGATGGGGCACTGATTACGGTCGGCAGAGTACTGCTCAGCAGTGATGGTGCCTTCCGGGGAGTACTTCTGATCGATCTGGATCCATTTAACCTCCTGGAGCTGAATCCGAGCTTTGTATCAGCTCGAGATAAATACGGTATGAGTGTGACCGTCAGCAATGCCTTGGGAGAGACTATTTATCATTCTGACGCTGCCAGCGGTCGGGTACCCTGGAAGCAGGTGCTCGAATCAGACATAAATTATACCAAGAGTGTGGGCAGTGAGGAATTAATTGTTCTTACAGGGAGTACTGATCTGGGGGAGCTGGTGGTTAAGACACAGATTCCACGCGAAAAGCTGTTGCTAAAGATTCATAAAATTAAAGAGATGACTATATTAGCGATCTCCGTAGGATGGCTTGTCATTACTGTAATCTCAATGGGTGCAAGCTATCAAATTACGAAGCCAATCAAAGCACTACGACACAGCATGAAGCAGGCGGAGAACGGTCAGTATTTACCGATCGAGTACAGTAACAAGGCAAGTGACGAGATTGGCAATTTGGTGCAAAGTTACAATCGAATGATCATAACCATTCGCACCTTGATCGAGGATGTATATATCGCTGAGATCAAGCAGCGTAAGGCCAAATTCATGGCTCTGCAAAATCAGATCAATCCGCATATGCTGTATAACACTTTAGAATCGATACGAATGAAAGCACTACTTAAGCGCGAAGATGAAATTGCGGAGATGATAAAGATTCTAGCAAGAATGTTTCGTTTGGTACTTGGAAGAGAAGGCGGGAATCATTCGATCAAGCATGAGCTGGAATACACGGAGAATTATCTGCGGCTTCAGAATATCCGATTTGACGATAGCTTCAAGTTAGACGTGCGTATGCCCGATAGCATGAAGCAATGCAGCATTATTCCACTTGTATTCCAGCCTATTGTGGAGAACAGTATTAATCATGGTTTTCAGGGATATGGAAGAACAATGAACATCCTAATCGAGGGTATATGGACAGAGGATGGGGGAATTCAGATCCGTATTACGGACAATGGCTGTGGAATGTCAGCATCCAAGATGAAAGAGTTGCAATCTGTATTGGAGGAGGCTGACTTTGATAAATACAAGCTGGAGCATAGGGGCGAATTGGTGGGTAATGGTCTTGGCTTGAAGAATATCGCGGAGCGAATCAAGCTGCACTATGGTGATGGATATGCCTTGTCCCTTATTCCCACGGATGGCGAAGGAACAACAGTTGAAATACATGTTCCGAAGCTGATTTTTGACGAATAGCAAATAAAAAGGAGGCATCCATATGAAAGTGTTCCTGGTAGATGACGAGAAAGGTATTGTGGCTGGACTTCGAGCGATTATTGAGCGTTATGTACCGGAGTGCGAGGTCATTGGCACAGCATATAATGGCCTGGAAGGCTATCAGTTAATTCGCCAAAAAGAGCCGGACATCGTCATTACGGATATTAGAATGCCTCAAGCAGATGGCTTGGATATGATTCGTATGTTAAAGGAGGAGGCTTGCCAAGCTGAGTTTATTTTGTTAAGTGGCTATGCGGAATTCGAATACGCTCGTAAGGGTCTGCAGTTGGGGGCGAGATCTTATATTAACAAGCCAGTCGAAGAAGAGGAGCTGCGTAGTTGTATTTGCCAGGTGATGGAGCTGATCCATAAGGAGAGGGCTAAGCTACAGGAAGTAAACGATTTGAAGCAGGAAGTGATTAGCCGTATTCAGGAAGATGCGTTAAGGGACGTCCTTGATACCGGGAATGAGCAGTCAGATCTAACTCTTGAACTGCTACGAGTCACTGGGATTCCGACCGAGGCGGTTAGCTTTGTCTCTTTGTTGATTGAACTGGATGAAAGTATGGAATGCTTCCAAGAGAGCCGCCTTCGGCCTATATTTCTACAGATTATGGTGAATTTGCAGGGCTACCGCAGAGTATATCATTTACGATATTCGGTAACTCAGGTGGCTGTTGTGATTGCTCATACCAGTAGCCTGGAATACGATGAACTCATACGAGCTATACATAGACTGAAAAGAGCCATTCATCGCGAATTACAGATGTCGATTACAGTGGGGATAGGTACGATCCAGAAGCAGGTATTAGGCATCAGTAAGTCTTTTGAGGAAGCACGAAGCGCACTAAGCTACAAGGTTATCAAGGGGCTGCACTCTGTAATCCCATTCCCCGATATCAAGCATATGACGGGAAGGAATCACACTATTTCAGAGGAGAGCATGGTGAGATTGGAAGCAGCGCTTGACAACATGAATGAGTCGGAATGCGTGCATATCATCCATGAGATTTTCCGAGAGCTGGAAGCGGAAGCTAGCATGAGTCCCACAAATCTACAGTTAAAATGTTTAAATATTCTGTTATCAGCTGTGCGGAAGATGTCCTTTCAGCAGTTGGAGCAGAACGAATTTCTTGGTCGCCACATTTTATCGTTAGAAGCTATCTCAAGATTTCGGACACTTGATTGTCTGGAGAAGTGGATGGTGCATGTCATCCAAGGTGTTATCGCGTTTAAGCTGGAGCACAATGTTTCTAAGAAGAGAGATGTAGTATCCGAGGTTAAAGAATACGTCACGAAGCATTATAGTGAATCGATCAGTTTGGCAGATCTGGCTGCCCGCTTTTTTATCAGTCCTTATTATTTGAGCCAGCTGTTCAAACAAAAAACAGGGGAGACCTATCTTAACTATTTGACGCAGACTCGAATGGATCAGGCAAAAAATCTGCTGGCAATGACCGATTTGAAAATATATGAAATCTGTCAGCAGGTGGGATACTCAGACCCACAGCATTTTTCACGACTTTTTGAAAAGCTGACGGGCTACAAGCCAAGAGAATACCGAAAGCGTATACCGAATGCTTGAAAACGATGCTCGAAACGAATGTTCAGGACCACTCCTTTCAAGGAGTGGTTATATTTTTTTGTCTTAAAAATGGCAGGTTTAAACTTAAAAATGACTGATTGAGTGGGGAAAAGACTAAAGGTATATTATTTATGTAAGCGGATTCAATGTGACAGACAGGGGGGAGACAAAATTGAAAGCTATTGCATTTCATCGCATGAAGCTACACTGGCCACTTTATGTGATGGCGCTTCCTGGCATTATTTTTCTGATCGTATTTAAGTACATCCCGCTAGGAGGGGCTATCATCGCTTTTAAGGATTACTCGGTGTTTCAAGGTTTCGTCGATAGTCCCTGGGTTGGTTTCAAGCATTTTGGAACTTTGATACAGCACAATGATTTTGCTAGAGTATTCGGCAACACACTGATGTTGGGATTCCTTAAGCTCGTATTGATTTTCCCAGTGCCGGTGCTGCTGGCCTTGATGATCAACGAGATTCGCAAATCAGCACTTAAGAAAGGAATCCAGACCGCGCTGTATATCCCTCACTTTTTGTCTTGGGTCATTGTCGGAGGTATTCTCTTTGATTTCTTTTCATTAAGTGGATTGTTCAATATCATTATCGGTTGGTTTGGAGGTGAAGCTGTTCTAGCCATGCAAGAAAGTGCGTATTTTCGGCCTATTTATGTACTTGCTTCCATATGGAGGGATGCTGGTTGGGGGACTGTCGTATATATGGCTGCTATAAGTGCAATTGACCCGCAACTGTATGAATCAGCTATGATCGATGGCGCATCGAGGTTCAGACAAATTCGCCATATCACTTTTCCAATTCTTTTGCCTACTGTAATGGTGCTGTTCCTGCTGGAAATAGGTAACTTCCTGGACCTTGGCTTTGATCAAGTGTACAATCTGCTCACTCCGATGACATACAACGTAGGAGATATTCTGGATACGTATGTGTTCCGGACTGGCATTCAGCAGGGGCAGTACAGTTTTGCGACTGCGGTAGGGCTGTTTCAATCCGTGATTGGACTTATTATGGTGTACACCTTCAATAAGCTGTCGAAGAAAGTGTCGGATGGGGGGTTGTGGTAGGTATGCTCGAATCAAGAGGGGAAAAAATATTCGTCACGGCAATCACCGTCTTTCTCATCCTGTTTTCTATTATAGCAATCATACCGCTCCTGTCCGTAATCGCAACCTCGTTCAGTTCCAGAAGTGCCGTGGACATGAACCTGGTAACATTATGGCCGAAGCAATTTACGCTTGACTCATGGATGTACATCATCGACCGTCCCGACTTATGGAAATCATTCTTCCTGACGCTAGGCTCGACAGTAATCGGAACGGTATTGGCACTTTTGATGACCGCCTTGTTCGCATACCCGCTGTCGAAATCCGAGTTCCGCTGGGGCTCCGTCATTATGGTGGCTGTCGTGATCGCTATGATCTTCAAGGCGCCTATCGTGCCATACTTCCTGACGGTCCGCAGTATCGGCCTTTATGATAATCCGCTGGTGCTGGTCGTGCCGCATATTTTGAATCCATTCAATCTAATCATCATGAGAACCTTCTTCAAGCAATTCTCCAAGGAATTGGAGGAAGCGGCCTTGCTTGAGGGCTGCGGATATTTCCGCATGCTGTTCCAATTCGTGCTTCCGCTGTCCAAGGCCGTACTGGCAACCCTTGCTTTATTTTATGGTGTTGTGCTGTGGAACCAATTTCAGCATCCGCTTTTTTTCCTGCAGGATCCAAACTGGTTTCCGCTGCAGATCAAGATCCGGCAGTTCATCACCGACGGCAACGTGATTATGGCAGGCGCCCCATCCACGGCTGATCTTAATTATAACGAGCGCACCTTAAGAGCAGCGACCGTTATTTTTGCAATCATCCCGATCATTTTGGTGTATCCGTTCCTGCAAAAATATTTTGTCAAAGGAGCCATGATCGGCTCCGTAAAAGGGTGAAGGGGGAGAAAAAATGAATTTCAAAAAGATTGGTTTATTATTAGCAGCGGGTATGCTTGCAATCACCACTGTAAGCGGTTGCAGTGGATCCGAGGGTTCATCAGCTGCTGACCAGAGCGAGTCCTCTGACGGAGTGGTCGATATTGAAGTGTGGGGAACGAACATCGGCTACCAACCGATCGAAAAAGGGGGCAAGCTGTACGAATTTTATAAGGAAAAGCTTGGCGTGGGTGTCATCCATCCGTATGTGGAATGGAACGGGGGCACCAACTATCTTAATCAGCTAAACCTGAAAATTGCCGCCAATGAAATGCCGGACCTGTTCTTGCCTAAGGAGGGGATTGAAGACAGCCTGGCCAAAAACGGTGCGATTGCAGATTTGACTGAACTGCTGCCGAAATATGCACCGAATTTGTGGGAAGCTATTCCACAGGAGATGTGGGATGTGGTCAAGGCGAACGACCCTACCGGTCAGGGGAGAATCTATTATATCCCCGGTATGGTGGACTACGGGAGATATGCCGGCCTGATCCGGAAGGATTGGCTCGACAAGGTGGGTTTGCCCATGCCAAAGACCCAAGACGAATACGTAAAGGTGCTGGAGGCATTCCGGGATCTAGATCCCAATGGCAATGGTCAGAAGGATGAGCTTCCGACCGGTGGCCGGGAGCAGGCCCGCTGGATGGATCATTTGTTCGCCATGTACGGGGTAGCCATGTTCGAAGGTTATCCGGACTGGGACATTTACAATGGAGAGCTGACTTATTCCGCGGTCACTCCGAATATGAAAGCGGCACTGGAGTTCATCGCCAAGCTGTACAAGGAAGGATTGATTGACAAGGAATCCCTTTTGAACACAAAAGATAAATGGGACGGCAAGATTCACTCGGATAAGGTAGGGAATTACTTTCATTGGGTAGAGTCCGGCTATTTACCCTTGGAAAATCTTTATAAGAACACAGGCGTGAAGGCCGAATTCGAAGTACTCCCCATTCCGGAAATCCCAGGCTACAAGGGGTTCTATACTTGGAAGAGGTTTACGCCTCCGGCCTGGGTAGTCAAGAATAACAAAGATGAGAAGAAGCTGATGGCCACCCTGAAGCTGCTGAACAATATGTACGATAAGAAGAATGTGAAGGATCTGTACCTTGGTGTGGAAGGCATGCATCATACGATCAAGGACGGCAAACCAACTAGACTTCCGGATGATAAAAGTACACAACAAAATCTGATTCTTGATCCGTATGCCAAAATATCCACCCTTGATTTCATGATTGATCTGAACAAGAGTACAGCTTCAGAAGATAGAATGTGGGCAATTGATCAGGTGAATCGAAATATGCAGGAAGCTCAGAAGTATGCCAAAGTCATAGCCGGTGACGGCATGCCGGCCAGCGTATACGACGGCTTCCCGGACATTAACAATCGTACACTGTACGTGGAATACGCCACCAAGATTATCCTCGGGCAGTATCCGATCAGCAAGTTCGACGAATTCGTCGATAAGTGGTATCAATCGGGCGGCGAAGAAGTTACGAAGCGTGCCAGAGAATGGCATGCGAAAGTGCAAAAATAAACCTAATTCCATGATGATCCGCCCGGCGTTCGTTTGAAGTCGGGCGGATATTGCCATAACTACGATATCAGATGCTTGAAACTAAGTTGTAACAGGGGGCTATCATGAGAAATCGTCTAATGGAAGTGCTGGCTGGTCAAGAACAAAATTATATCCTTCCTTTTCTCTGGCAGCATGGAGAGGAAGAGCAGGCGATTCGGGAAGAGATGGCCCGTGTCCATGAGGCCGGAATCGGGGCCGTTTGCGTGGAATCCCGGCCCCATCCGGACTTTCTCGGACCGAAATGGTGGATGGATATGGATATCATTATGGAGGAAGCCCGTGCTCGCGGCATGCAGGTGTGGATTCTAGATGACGATCATTTCCCAACGGGACATGCAGGAGGAAAAGTAAAGGAGGCTCCAGAAGAGCTGCATCGCATATTTTTGGGTGAGCGTTATATTGATGCCATCGGTCCTGCCCAAGGTAGTTCTCTGTTACTGGATACTATCCTTATGAACGGGCTTCGGCCCACCATTTCGGACATTCAATGTGCAAAGGGTAGAAATAAGTTGATTTCAGCTGTCGCGGTCCGCCGTAATCCTTCAAGTGGTGCATTGCTTCGTGAATGTATCGACATTACCGAGCATGTGCATGATGGTGTCCTCTATTGGGATGTCCCCGCAGGATATTGGCGAATATTTATTACATTCGAAACTAAAGAAGGCGGGAGTAGGGAACAGCAGAATTATCTGAATCCGCTGGATCGAGCTTCGGTTCGAATTTTACTCGATACGGTATATGAAGCTTTTTATGAACGGTATAAAGCGGATTTTGGGCAGACCCTTGTTGGCTTTTTCTCAGATGAGCCCGGATTCTACAATGACAAAGAAACCTTTAACTTTGAATCTCAACTTGGCACCCCGGGAAGTGTACTTCCATGGAGCCATCAGATGCTATCCTTACTAGAGCAAGCATTGGATATGGAATGTCGTAATTTGCTCTATCTTCTCTGGCATGATGCGGGAGAAGCAGCGAGTATTATTCGGTTTACCTACATGAATATCGTAAGCAAGCTCTATGCAGACAACTTTTGTGACCAAATTGGTACGTGGTGCCGAGCACGCGGTGTAGAATACATCGGGCATGTACTTGAGGACAACAATGTTCATGCCAGGCTGGGGCCAGGTACCGGGCACTTTTTCCGCTCACTCTGGGGCCAAGACATGTCGGGTATTGATGTGGTATTGTGGCAGATTGTTCCGGGCTTCGATCAATTGCCATTCCGCCAGCCGACTAGAGAGACGGATAGTGAATTCTTCCACTATGGTCTTGCTAAGCTCGGTGTATCGCTTGGACATATTGATCCCAAGAAACAAGGTCGAACGATGTGTGAAGTGTATGGGGCTTATGGCTGGGCGGAGGGTTTAAAGCTCATGAAATGGCTCACGGATCATATGCTTGTTCGAGGCGTCAATTATTTCGTTCCACATGCCTTTACTCAGAAGCCTTTTCCAGATCCTGATTGTCCGCCTCATATGTATGCGAGCGGGAAAAATCCGCAGTATCGTTATTATAAGATTCTGAATCAATATATGAATCGAATCAGTCATCTGATCTCGGGCGGAAGACATGTGGCAACTGCGGCTGTTGTGTACCACGCTGAAGCTGAATGGTCTGGAGAGGCGATGTATTTCCAGAAGCCAGTCAAGCAATTGATGCAGCATCAGATCGACTGTGATGTTCTCCCGATAGATACATTGCTGGAATGCGCCCAGATAAAGGATAACAAGCTTTATGTAAATGAAGAGGATTACGCATGTCTCATCCTGCCTTATGCAGAAGCACTTCCTACTGCGATGGTTCGATGCTTGGTGCAATATGCCGAACAAGGGCTGCCTATTCGTATTGTTGATGGATTGCCACAGCGATCAAGTGAAGGCATTGATATTGCTGCTGAGCTCTTAAGCCTTGCTGGTCATCGGAATGTGAAGACAATCGCTCTGGATCAGCTGGCGGCGGTGCTTATTGCAGATGGGCATTTCGATATCAGAATCGACAAATACGAGCCTTATCTTCGGAATTATCGCTATCTTCATGAAGGCATGGACGTGTTTATGTTCTTTAACGAGGACCCGCATCAGACGATTCGAGCCCAGGTAGACCTGCCTGTTCGAGGAAATGTGTATGGCTATGATGCCTTTCAGAACCGATTGACACTGCGGGCTGTGCAAGAACAGGAGGGTACGCAATCATTGCAGCTCGTGCTTCATCCTTATGAATCTATTGTGCTACTTCACGGAGCTGCGCTTGAAGGTCATGCTGCTGCACCGTTCCAATATGCAAAGGATTCGTATGTTGAACTCAAAGGGGGATGGAACGTATCCATCGCTCAGGCCGAACAATATCCTCATTTCGAGCAATGGGGAAGCCTGACGGTTCTATCGAATATGAGTGTGCCTGATTGCTTGCCGCGTTTTGCCGGTACCTTCCGATATGAAACGGAATTTGTGTGGAACGAATCCACGAATGGAGTACTACTGGAATTGGGCGAGGTCTATGAGACGGCGGAGGTATGGATAAATGGTGAGCAAGCAGGAGTTCGCATCTGTCCGCCTTATTGCTTCGGGGTTCACGAATTATTGGAGAAGGGGAACAATAAGCTTGTCATTGAGGTTACTAATACACTAGTGAAAGAACAACGTGACTTCTTGTCATCCTTTGCCCAGCAGGAGCCAAGTGGGCTCATAGGCCCTGTTCGGGTGATCGGTGGCTACGCTTAAATGTAAAAAAACAACGATGGATGTGATTGGGGCGTCCATCGTTGTTTTTTATTTTATATGATGTCCACTTATTCTTGGAAATCAGCGTTGATCGTCGTCTCTTTCCATTCCTCAATGCTGGCAAGCAGATTCGTAAACTTATGCGTCGCTGCCTGGTAAGCCATTTGTCCGAGTAGCAGACGAAGCGGAGGGGTGGAAGTCTCCACGATCTGGATCACTGCAGCTGCCGCCTTGGCAGGATCCCCAGCTTCCTGCCCTGCCATTTGATCAACGCTCTGTAGCATTTGTCCAACAATGGATTCTTTCAATTCCGGGATAGTTGTATCCGTCTTGACGGAGGAACGACCGCCCCAATCGGTACGGAAGCTGCTCGGCTCAATTAGAGTGACATGAATATTGAAAGGGGCGAGCTCTTGTGAAAGGGATTCAGAAACGCCCTCAACGGCATATTTGGTAGCGTGATAATAACCTAGCGTTGGGAATGAGGTCAGGCCGCCAATGGAAGAAAAGTTGATAATATGCCCACTTTTTTGCGCTCGCATCTGAGGTAGCACAGCATTCGTCATGTGCATGAGTCCCCAGAAGTTAATCTCGAACATTTTGCGCGTCTCTTCTTCCACGCTCTCCTCTACAGAGCTGAAGTATCCAATCCCTGCATTGTTAACAAGAACGTCGATGTGCCCAAATTTCTCGATCGTTGCAGCTACAGCACTTTCGATCTGATCCTGCTTCGTTACGTCCAAAGGTAGAGCGAGTGTGCTCTCTTCGTTCCCTGCTGTAATATCCTTAACCTGCTCGACATTCCGAGCGGTTACCACTACTTTATATCCAGAAGCAATGGCTTGCTTCGCGATGTAACGGCCAAATCCTGTTGAGCATCCTGTTATGAACCAGACTTTTGATTGTTGAGACATCAGTTATCACTCCTACAAGTTGATAACTACACTCTAAATCTTAAAGTGAACTTGATGTCAACACTAACTTTCATATATTGTGCGATTGTGTCTTCTTATGCGTGAGAACCTCGTAAATAGCAATCTTGCGAATGATCTTCTCCAAGTGAAATTGCGTCTGTGCTACGGATTTTTCTACTTTAACCTTGTGATTCAATAGGAAAGCTTTTCGTTCCTGTAGTGACTCATCTCCCAAGCGGATCAGCACTGTGTAAGCTTTAATGTCTTCAATGGACATTCCGGTGTCCTTTAGAGCGATGACCAGTTCAAGCCATTCCAACACTTCGTCTGTATATTCTCTTCTTCCAATTGCATTTCGTGGGATATCAGGTAATATCCCCTCTTGCTCATAATAACGAAGGGTGGAAGCGCGGATTCCGGTGATCTTTTCGATCTCGCCGATACTATACATGATAAATAACCCTTTCCTTCTTAAAGTGTACTTTAAGTGATTGTACAACAAGCCATCCTATATTGTCATGCCTGCAGGGGCTTATTCATCGAGTATCCTCTTCAACAGACCTAAGGCAGCCCGTAGCTCTTCCAAGGTGTTGGTAGAGGAAAGAGCAACTCTTAAGAAGCTTTCCCCTGTCTGGGTACTACTTAGAAATCGATTCGAGTGATACACCCGCACGCCTTTGGACCTGAAGAATTCTTCAGTATAAGTGTGAACCTGATCCTTGAGTAGTGGCAGCCATCTGAAAAAACTCGAAGGGTGCCCCCCTAGGGGAGCGTCTGGAAATACCTCGTTAAAGATGGTGTTTGCGGCGTGAGCCAATTCCTTTTTTCGTGCAACGATGGTATGGGCGTTCCCTGACAATATCAATTGGGTGATGATTTCTACATCCAAGGAGGAGGTTTTGACATTGACGTTATAGATTGCTCTTGTCAGTCTGTCTTTGAATTTTTCATGAAAGACAACATAGGCGACTCGAAGCCCCGTGCAGATGGATTTGGCAGTGCTGTATATATAAATGGTGTGCTCGGGCAGGTATGAGTACACTGGCTTTCTAGCATGATGGACAGCCCCTGTGGAGAAGGAAGCATGTGTATCATCCTCGATGAGAAGCAAGTCATGCTTACGAATCACATGGGCTATCTCCATTTTGCGTTGTTCCGTCATCATAATGGTTGTTGGATTAGCGCAGGAGGGCATAAGAAATACGCCATGCAGCTTCATCTGCAAGCAATGCTCTTCCAAGGCATGGGCAGACATTCCATCCTCATCGCCCATGATCGGAACTAGTCGGATATGGAGCATTTTGGTGATCTCAATAAAGTTGGCGTACGTATATGGATCGACTGCAATGCGCTGTCCCGGTTCGAATAATGCAACTAATGCAATAGTTACGGCATTTTGTGCTCCAGACACGATCGCCATTTGTTCAGGGTGGGCCTGAATGCCCAGCGGCTCCATCCAATTGAGTGCTGCCATTTTGTGATGAGGAATACCTGAGGGATCATTATAGTTCAATAAATGCTCAAGGTAGGACTTCTCGGCAACGTTCTTAATGGCCTCTTGCACGAGATCGTTGGTCTGGTCGAAGGAGGTTACAAATCCAAGCTCAATATCTTGATTCGAAGCCTGCTCCTTGGCAATCGTGATGGACCGGGCAGCATTGGGTGCCACATAGGTACCACTTCCTGTGACCCCATAAATGAGCCCTTTCAGCTCGCATTCCTTATATGCACGAGTAATGGTCGTAAAATTCACATCCAGATAATCGGCTAATTCCCGCTGAGGCGGCAGCTTGGTGCCAGGGGCTAAAAATCCATGAGTAATATCATACTCCAGCAATTGAGATAGTGAACGATACACCGGACGTTTTAAGCGACTTTTGTCGGGCTTCCATGACATGGGATAATGATCGAATGAATTGAACGGCATGCCACACCTCACAACATTGTAATACATACAATTATAACATTGATTGTATGTATTTCGATTGATACACTGATTTGAAATGACGAATGATGTAAGGAGATGCTACAGCCGTGACTAGAAGAATCACACTACAGAGAATTACACTACAGAGGGCATTAAAGGCTGCCTTCCCGCCCACTATTCCGATCATGGCTGGATTTTTATTTTTGGGGATTGCGTACGGCATATTAATGAACATTTCCGGCTTCAATGCCATTTATGCCGTTCTTATGGCCTTGCTTGTATTTGCGGGCTCTATGGAATTTGTCGCAGTTCATCTGTTACTGGGCCCATTCCATCCGCTAGGTGCTCTATTCATGACGTTAATGGTCAATGCCCGCCATTTGTTCTACGGCATATCCATGCTTGAGAAATATAAAGGAACAGGGATCAAAAAGTTCTATTTGATCTTTGGTCTTTGTGACGAATCCTTCTCGATTAATTACACGACTGACATTCCCAAAGATGTGGACAAGGGATGGTACATGTTCTTCGTAACACTTCTGAATCATGCCTATTGGGTCATAGGAGCAGCTATTGGGGGAGTCTTCGGCTCCCTGGTGCATATGAACATGGAGGGGCTGGAATTTGTAATGACCGCTCTCTTCGTCGTGATCTTCTTAGAGCAATGGTCGAAGGAAACGAAGCATCATAGCGCATTACTCGGTCTGGGCATTTCCATCCTCTGTCTGTTCATTTTTGGTCGCGATAGCTTTATCATTCCTTCCATGCTGGGATTGCTTCTGGTTCTGTCCATCCTCCGCGGCCGATTGGAAATCAACAAAAAAGAAGGAGCTCACTCATGACGCTGTCAGAACAAATCATCACGATCAGCATGGTCGTATTAGGAACCATGTTAACTCGTTTTATCCCATTTATCCTGTTTCCATCAGGACGACCTACACCTAGATATGTCCAATATCTAGGTACCATGCTCCCCTCAGCAGCACTGGGCCTGCTCGTAGTCTACAGCATCAAGGACATCTCGTTCCTTGCTGGCAGCCATGGTCTGCCTGAGCTCATCGCCATTGCAGCTATTGTCTTGCTGCATAAGTGGAGGGGAAATATGTTGATCTCCATTGCGGGGGGGACCCTGTTGTACATGTTCATGGTTCAGTTTATATTTGGATCATCATCGTAGATCTGCAGCGACTCTACACTCCTATTTGGTCTGGTCAAGGTACTAGGTATAGAAATAGATAGCGCAAGCTACCTTGCTAATTCACAAGGCATCCTATCGAAAAAAACGATAATGGTTATCTTAATTTTAATTTTATTTATACATGCGGAGTTTTTATACTATAGAGAAGACTGAATATGTATGCACAGCAAATCAGGAATGTGAAGCGTGAAGAAAGGGAGGAAGCGATCATGTATCTGCCTTCATTTAACTTACAAGGGAAAACGGCTTTGGTGACCGGGGCTGGAAGAGGCATTGGACAAGCGATTGCGATTGGATTAGCTGAGGCAGGTGGGAATGTGGCGCTTGTATCACGGACCCAAAAAGGAAGGATGCATCATGAGCCAATATAAGCTAGGGGTCCTGCACGGTGATGGCATTGGACCGGAGATTACGAAGTCGGCTGTTGATATTCTCAAGGCTGCTGCTTCCAGAGCAGGCGTACGTCTGGAGCTCATGGACCTTCCCATGGGCTGGGAGGGCATCGAACAACACAACGATCCTATCCCGCAATGCACCAAGGATGCTCTGGAGCAGCTGCACGGCTGGATCATGGGCCCTCATGATTCGGCTGCTTATCCGGAACAGTATAGAGACAGGCGCAATCCCAGCGGTGAGCTTCGGCACTATTTCGATCTGTATTCCAATGTTCGTCCCGCTAAAAACAGGGTCGGCATCAAGGGTGTCGTAGAGGATACGGATCTGGTTATTTTTCGTGAAAATACAGAAGGATTTTATTGTGACCGCAATATGTACAGTGGAACTGGTGAATGGCAGATTACAGAGGATATTGTGGTATCGACAGGTGTATTTACCCGTACAGCGACCGAGCGAATTGCTCATGAAGCTTTTAGAATGGCGATGCAGCGGCGCAAGAAGGTTACCATTGTTCACAAAGCCAATGTGATTAAGCTGGGGACGGGGCTCTTCAAGAATGTCTGCCTGGAGATAGCCAGCCAGTATCCAGAGGTACAGGTGGATGATTATCACATCGATGCAATGGCAGCCCATCTGGTACGGAGAGCGAAGGATTTTGACGTCATTGTAACCGAGAATATGTTCGGTGATATTTTATCGGATCTAACAGGTGAGCTGGTGGGCAGTCTGGGATTAGCTCCGTCCATTAATACGAATGACAGGATGGCGATGGCGCAGGCTGCCCATGGCTCTGCACCGGATATTGCAGGTCAGAACATAGCCAATCCCGTAGGAATCATTCTCTCTACCGTTATGCTCATCGACTGGCTGAGTGCACGCCATAGCGACGAGCAACTGAAACATGTCAGCGAGCGGATGGAAGAGGCTTTGCTTGAGACAATGAGGAAAGGGATCATGACTCGTGATCTGCAAGGAACAGCCTCTACAACGGATTTTACCGCAGCGATGATTGCCCATATAGAACAAACTTAACCTTTAGGGATGCTACGATATTCTGTCGGAGAGCATCCCATTATTTTTTTGAACAGTCTGGAGAAGTAGTAAGGGTCCTTGATTCCCACGGAGCTTGCTACTTCTTTTACATTCCAATCGCTCAAAGCCAGCAGCTGACTGGCACGCTGCATCTTGAGTCGTAGGTAGAACTCGATGGGCGGGACGCCGGTCTCTTTGTTGAACAGGTAGATGAGGTGCTGCTTCGATAATCCCATATGACTGGATAGCTCAGGCAGGGTGAGCGAGGCATGGACTCGATCCGTCATATAGCGGATGGCCTGGTCCAGATAACGCTCGCTCTTGCGATCCTGAAGCGAGTTCATGGTGCTTAGGCCTACATGGCTGATCAGATGACGAATGCATTGGGATACATGGATCTGATTGGTCATGGCATAGGGTCTATCCGTTAAGAGTGCGTAGCATTGCTCACAATCATTGATCCATTGGGTGTGCAGATTCATGGAGAAGGTGATTGGCTCCGAGTTCAAATTATAAATGTGGAGAAGCTCTGCTACGTCTACTCCCTTCAGGTGCATCCAGTAGATCGTCCAGGGCTCCTCATGGGCTGCTCCATAGCGATGCGGAGTTCCGGCAGGAATAACGACCAGCTGCCTTGGCTTAATATTCACCAGCTTGCCCTGGTGACTCTCTACCCAGCCCTTGCCTTCCGCACAATACATGAGAATATGGGCATCACACCCTGAGGGACGTTCACGGTAATGGAACTGCGCTTGTGGAAAATATCCAATGTCACTGACGTAGAAGGCATTCGTTAATGGATTCCCGTGTAATTCACTCATGATGAACTCGGGCTGTACGAAGAGCTTTTGCGCATTGAATCCATCTGGCTTTAATGTATGCTCCGACATGGTGGTCTCCTTTTTGAGAATATAATTTATTTATAGCACATAACGATCCACTTCATGCGAATATTTCATAAATAATCTAAGAATATAATCCATGAACAGCCGATTTTCGTTAATTGTATTACAGCGCTTACAGAGCTAAATTAGAAATAAGATCAGAAAGGGGAGAGGTTAAGCATGAGTATGAGTGAATCTTCAGAGAGAGGCTCTGGCGTTGTACGCGTGAGGGAAGAGCAGGTTGAGATTCCGACGTATGGAGTCGGCATACCGGACAAGAATCCTATGTTTCTGGAAAAGAGAGTGTATCAGGGGAGCTCAGGACGAGTGTATCCTCTCCCTGTCATAGACAAGATTATGGATGAGAAGGAACTAAAGCCCTACCACATGATCATGCTTGAGAACGAGTACGTTCGAATCGAGATTATGCCCGAAATCGGTGGACGGATCTACCGTGCATTGGATAAGACGAATAATTATGATTTTGTCTATTATAATCGTGTCATCAAGCCAGCGTTGGTAGGACTTGCAGGACCCTGGATATCCGGGGGCATTGAATTCAATTGGCCCCAGCATCATCGACCGAATACCTTCGGTCCTGTGGAGCACGCCATTACTCAGAATGAAGACGGCAGCGCTACTGTGTGGGTCAGCGAAATAGATCGGATGTATGGAACCAAGGTCACCACAGGCTTCACCCTGTATCCTGGAAAGGCCTATCTCGAAATCAAGGCACAGCTGTATAACCGAACTACAGAGCCGCAGACCTTCCTCTGGTGGGCCAACCCAGCAGTTGCCGTCAATGATCATACTCAATCGGTATTTCCGCCTGATGTCACTGCGGTGTTCGATCATGGAAAGCGAGATGTATCCCGCTTCCCCATCGCTACAGGAACCTATTACAAAATGGATTATTCCGAGGGTGTGGACATTTCTCGTTATAAAAATATCCCTGTGCCGACGTCCTATATGGCGTACAAATCGGATTATAATTTCGTAGGCGGCTACGATCACGGTGTTCAGGCAGGTCTGCTGCATGTAGCCAATCATCATATCTCACCAGGTAAAAAGCAGTGGACATGGGGACATGGCGAATTCGGTCAAGCGTGGGATCGTCAACTGACAGATGAGGATGGACCTTATATCGAGCTCATGACAGGCGTGTTCACGGACAATCAGCCGGATTTCACCTGGCTACAGCCTTTTGAAGAGAAGACGTTCACACAATACTTCATGCCCTATAAGAACATTGGGGTCGTAAAGAATGCTTCGATTGATGCCGCCGTGAATCTGGAGGTTGACGAGACACTTCGTACAGCGACCGTCATGGCTTATGCCACTTCAGTATTCGAGGATGCTGTCGTTGAGCTCAAGGGTCAGCGAAGAACGTATGCCCAAGATACCGTAACAATATCTCCGGAATTAACCTATACTGTCACGGCCAATCTGGAGCCAGAGGATCAGCCTCATCACTTGCTCGTCACGGTGTATGATGCACATGGGAATGTACTCATCACTTATCGTCCTGCGCAGCCCAGCATTGAACAGGTTCCAGATGCAGCCCAGCCGCTGCCTTTACCAGAGGAGTTAACAAGCACAGAGCAGCTATACCTGGCAGGATTACATCTTGAACAATATCGGCATGCTACATTTGAGCCTGAGCATTATTATGAAGAGGGCTTACGAAGAGATGCCTCAGACATCCGTCTCAATGTAGCGTATGGGACCTTGCTGCTCCGTCGCGGCTTGTCCAAGCTAGCGGAGAAGCATTTCCGTATAGCGATTACCTCCCTGACGTGGAGGAATCCGAATCCATATGATAGCGAAGCCTATTACCAGCTTGGGGTGGCGCTACGTATGCAGGATCGGGATGAGGAAGCCTACGCCGCGTTGTACAAGGCGGTCTGGTCTGCCGCCTGTCAGGATAGTGGCTATTATGCGCTAAGTCAGATTGCCTGCAAGCGCGGAGGCTATGCGGAAGCGTTAGAGCTTGTAGAACGGGCTCTGGTACGCAACACGAGGAACTATAAGTCACGACTGGTGAAGACGGCAGTGCTGCGCAAGCTTGGACGCTACGCGGAAGCTATTGCGTGGGCGGAAGAGACACTGCAGCTGGATGTTGCGGATTTTGGAGCGGCCCATGAGCGAGCTCTTGTGCTGGAAGCACTGGGAAGACAGCAGGAGGCAGACGAGGCTCGTGCGCGACTTGGGCAATTCATGCGTAATGATGTACACAACTACCTGAACCTGGCTTCGGATTATATGGACAGCGGCATGCTTGGCGAAGCTATAGAGCTGTTGGAGCAGATTCGGGCAACACACGAGGGTCATGTATATCCTATCGTACATTATGCACTGGCTTATGCATATGAGAAGCTGGGGCGCAAGGAAGAGGCAGGCGCGCAGCTACAGATGGGGCAGCAGGCATCTCCTGACTATTGCTTCCCGAATAGTCTGTTCGAGATGCAACTACTGGAGTATATCATTACAGTGAACCCGGCGGACAGCAAAGCGCATTATTACCTTGGGAACCTGTATTATGATAAAAAAAGAGCTGAGGATGCGATCCGGTACTGGGAGCAATCTGTTGCCCTGGACGATCGCTTCCCCACTGCCCACCGCAATCTCGCCTTGGCGTATTATAACAAAAGGCATGATGCAGCAGCCGCGCAGCGTTCGCTCGAACAGGCTTTCCAATGCAATAAGACGGATGCCCGTGTACTATATGAGCTGGATCAGTTGCATAAGAAGCTGGGCATGCCCGCTCAGGAGCGCATTACCAATCTCGCTCAGCATATGCCGCTCGTCGAGCAGCGGGATGATCTCTATCTGGAATATGTGGCCTTGCTGAATACGCTGGGTCAGCATGAGGAGGCATTGTCCGCCCTGCTGAAGCGGCAGTTCCATCCGTGGGAAGGCGGAGAGGGCAAAGCCACGGGACAGTATGTGCTGGCACTGGTAGAGCTAGGCAAGCAAGCCAACCAGCAGGGCGCGCATCAGGAAGCCATCTCGATCCTACAGCGCGCACTTCATTATCCTGAGAATCTGGGCGAGGGCAAGCTGGATGGTGCTCAGGAGAATAATGTGTATTATGAGCTGGGAATGGCCTGGAAGGGCTTAGGCCGAAGCGAAGAAGCGACCTCCCACTGGGCGATTGCCTCCCAAGGACTGGAGGAGCCAGCTAGCGCCATGTACTATAATGATCAGCCGCCAGAGATGATCTTCTACCAGGGCTTGGCATGGCTGCAATTGGACAATGCCAAGGAAGCAAAACGCCGTTTTAACAAGCTGATCGATTTTGCAGAAAGACATCTTTTTGACGATGTGAAGCTCGATTACTTCGCCGTGTCGCTGCCTGATTTCCTTGTATTCGAGGATGATCTGAACCTACGTAATCGGATTCACTGCCTATTCATGCTAGGCTTGGGATTATTGGGGCTGGGTAGAACGAGTGAGGCGAAGGAGCGCTTTGCAGAAGCCTTGCAGCTGAACCCTAATCACCAGGGCGCCCGGATTCATCAGGCATTGTGCAGAGAACGGCCAATTATAACAGCGGATTCGAATAATTGACTAGTACAACTGAATAGAACAGTAAGACAAAGTTAAGGCAGGGACTCCTAGGGGCCCCTGCCTTGATTGTGTCGGCTATAGCTGACTTTATGATGATAAATCAGCGATAAGTACGATCAAGCTCGGAGGTCTAATAAGTAGCCACCGAAATTAAAGGAGTAGACAAATACAATTAAATATAGTACTTATTAAAAGAGTCGTAAATATAAGATTTACAAGAAATAATCCGTTGTGATATTGTGGCAGTGCATTAACTGCTGTGGGTTCATTCAAATGAGAGGAGCAATTTATCAATATGAAGACCGAGAAGCAAAAAATGCTAGCAGGCGAGCTGTATGAGGCATGGGATACTGAGCTGACAAGGGATCGGGCCCATGTCAGGAAGATGACGCGTATCTATAACCAGACTACCGAGGAAGACGAGGAGCTGCGTGTGGATATGCTTAAGAAGATACTGGGCTCGACAGGGGAACACCTCTCCATGGAGCCCAATATTCGATTTGACTATGGCTACAATATTCATGTCGGGGACCACTTCTATGCCAATTTTGATTGCACCATCCTGGATGTGTGCGAGGTACGCATCGGCAATCACTGTCTATTTGGCCCTGGTGTTCATGTGTACACAGCGACTCACCCTGTGGACCCTTATGAACGGAGCAAGGGACCAGAGTACGGCAGACCCGTCACGATTGGCAATAATGTATGGGTAGGCGGGCGTGCTGTCATCAATCCTGGTGTGACCATCGGCAATAACGTCGTAGTTGCTTCAGGAGCTGTCGTCACCAAGGATGTACCGGATAACGTCATTGTCGGCGGCAATCCGGCGAAGGTGATTAAGGAGATTGAAGGTATCGAACCTAGCTCACATCACTAGTTTCCAGACGAAGTAAAGACATCCAGGCAATCCATAGCCCAACCATTCCCAGTACTAATGGGATTACGATAATGGAATTGATGGAGACGGCCGGACCGTTGAAGCCCGAGCATACGATCAGCATCAGCAGGACAGAAGATACTATGGTAGTTGTAACTGAATACTTTCGCATACCGAAAAACAAGGGAATCATAGCCATTGATGCAGCTGACAGTGCGCTGACAGTGTACTTTAGTAGCAACCCCGGAACCTGTTCCATGGTCAGTGTATCGGAAATGAAGGGATAGAAATAGGCTGCGATGACTAACAGGATAGCAAGGATCACGTCAGAGAGCAGAATCATACTACATGTAAAGAAGAAAATAATGATTAGTTTTGCGGCGATCAGCTTATGTCGTGGTATTGGATATGTGAATAGTACGTTCATCGTTTGGTTTTTGTATTCACTGATAATCATCTTGGAGAGCAGAACACCTGCAAAAACAATAAAGGTGGCACGAACACAGGAATCGATCAATATGATGGATTGCGCGTAGGTAGCATAAGCATAGTCTTTTGCCCCATAGTCAATGAATCCAAGCATTACGAGTATAAAAAAGATAGCTATGTTAGCAATTGCAGCATAGCCGAAGTAGCGCGCGAACTGGTATTTCCGTAATTCAAGGGAGATCAACTTAAGCAACATCGCCATCCCCTTTCATTAAGTTCATGAAGTGTTCCTCCAAGGAGTGCGCTCGCTTGAAGATGGATTCTACGGACACGCCATTGCGAACGAGCCCTACAGTCAGCTCTGATGGACTCATTCCTGGATCATAGACCCGCATCGTACACTCGTCGATCAGCTTGTAATTGCGTAGCCCAAGATGATGCTCCATGATATAAGCTGCCTTACGTACGTCGGTTGGCTGTAGCTCAATGAATTCGTAGTGTTGTCTTCGAATACGCTCCATTGAGACTTCCTCAATCAGTCGACCTTCACGGATGACGCCAACGGTATCGGCAATCTGTTCAATCTCACCAAGAATATGGCTGGAGATGAGGATTGTAATCCGGTATTCTGTGCTCAGGCGTTTGAACAAGTCACGCATCTCTTTTATAGCAACGGGATCTAGACCATTGATAGGTTCATCCAAAATAAGCAGCTCGGGGGTCGTAATCAGTGCACGCGCGATCCCTAGCCGCTGCTTCATGCCTAGTGAAAATTCCCGCACAGGCTTCCATCCTGTATCTTTGAGTCCCACTTGCTCCATCATGGAACCAATTACTTTTTTGTTAGTGAACCCCATATATTCGCAGTGCAACTCGAGATTTTCACTAGCTGACAAATGATTGTAGAAGAATGGATACTCGATGATGCTGCTCATGCGTTTAAGCACCTCGTACGAACGAGGAGTAAGCTTCTCACCAAAAAGCTCGACTTCACCTGTAGTTGGCTTTACCAGATTCGTGAGCATTCGCATAATCGTTGTTTTTCCAGCTCCGTTAGGCCCCAGGAACCCATAGATTTCACCTTGTCTGATGCTCATGCTAACATTGGAGACCACCTCAATGCCCTCGTATGCCTTCGTTAGCTCAAAAGTACGTGCAATGTATGTCATTGTTCATTTTCTCCTTTCTTACAGTCCCTGACGAGGACATATCTGCATTATACTAGGAGAAATCTTCATTTCTCTTACCACGTTATTACAAATTACTTAAGCAGAGAAATATGGTCTCGGTTAGGCTGAGGTTAGCGAGATTGTGAACATAGTTCTCTCGTAAGGTACACTTCGTAGATCGATGCGGCCTCCCATATGCTCCACAAGCCGCTTGGTGATCGTTAAACCGAGGCCACTGCCCTGATAGAGACGATTGCGTGAATCCTCCAGCGTATACATTCGCTCAAAGACCCGATGGTGTTCCTTTTCAGGTATACCCTTACCTTTGTCCCAGACATGAATCATAACTTTCCTGTCATCCGTCTGCTCTAAAGTTAATCCTAACATTCTGCCATCAATCCCGTATTTCATTGCATTCGTGATCAGGTTATCCAGCACGCGCTCAAGTGCCTCAGTATTTCCTCTAACGTACAAGTCTTCGTCAGGCATGGACAGCTCGAGATCCATACCCAGGCTTGCAAGCATGTCATAAAAAGACAACAGCTTCAGACGACATAGCTCACTGGCGTTTACGCGAGATAGTACCATCTCGGTGTCGCCTGCCTCCAACTTTGTTAGATCGAAGAAAGAGTGAACAAGACGAAGTACCTCTTGTGCTTTGTCGTGGATTTTAGCCGTCATTTCCTCGCGTTCCTTCACTTCAAGTTGACGATTATGAAGAAGCGTCTCGCTATAGCCAAGTACCACCGTTAGCGGAGTCTTCAGATCGTGCGAAATGTTGGACAGCATACGACGAATTTCGGTCTCCTGATTAGCGAAGCGTGCGCCGACAAGGTGTGCATGGTCAAGAAGTCGGTTCATATCAATCAAGAGTTGTCCGATCTGTGCATCACTGTTGAACACAAGCAAGCGCTCATAAGTGTCCTTATCCATGATCGAGTTCAGCTTCTCATGAATATACGCTAATTGACGGTTCCGTGCGTGTTGGCGGAATACCATTACAATTACGATAATGAACAGCAGTACTGTCGAGGATATAAAGAACCAAATCATGCTTGACCAGCTTCGAGCTTGTAGCCAATGCCCCATAAAGTTTTTATGTATTTAGGGTTGGAGGGATCTACTTCAAGTTTCTCACGCAAGCGGCGCATATGTACATTTATGATATTGTCATCACCATAATAAGCGTCATTCCAGACCGATGAATAGATTTGATTCTTCGTATACACTCGGCCTGGATGCGCGGCTAGGAGCCGTAGAATGCCGAATTCCTTGGAGGTGAGCTTAACAGGCTGTCCATCCCGCTCAACCTCATATGTCTCAAGGTTCATGAGGATCTCACCGACACGAATGATGTTGTCCTGCTCTTCCGAATCTGTAACTAGTCGAGCTTGTTCTGTAGGTATCGCATAATTGGAGCGGCGAATGGCAGCCTTCACGCGGGCCGTCAGCTCAATTAGTGAGAAGGGCTTGCTTACATAATCATCTGCACCTAATCCGAGGCCAAGCGCTTTGTCTACTTCACCGTCCTTGGCGGACAGGATTAGAACAGGTACCAGACTGCTCCCTCGGATTACTTGTAATACCTCCATACCGCTTTTACGCGGGAGCATAAGATCGAGGATAACCAGATCAAATCCATGAGGTTCTTTGGAGAACATTTGCACTGCTTCTACACCGTCGTAGGCATATGAGATGTGGTATCCTTCCTTTTCCAGATATGGCCCCACCATTTCACTGATAGAGTGATCATCTTCAACTAACATCACACGATTTCCTGACACAAAATCCCTCCATTAAAACTATTTGCCTCTATTACCTCATAGATTGTCATGGTTGACAACAGGATAATGTGTCAAGAAAAGTGAATATTTAAGGACAGAACAATTTATACGCCAGAATAAGCCATGAAGCCACCATCTACCGGAATGACGGTGCCAGTCACGAAGCCGGACGCTGTCTCATCCACCAGCCAGAGCAGGGTACCAAGCAGATCCTCAGGCACGCCGAAGCGGCGCATCGGGGTATGACCAATAATCTTGGCTGAGCGCTCGGTCAGTGAGCCATCCTCGTTGGTCAGCAGCTGGCGATTCTGCTCCGTCAGGAAGAAGCCAGGTGCAATGGCGTTCACCCGTATGCCGGATTCGGCCAGATGGACAGCGAGCCATTGGGTAAAGTTGTTGATGGCTGCCTTGGCAGCGCTGTAGGCAGGCACCTTGGTCATCGGGCTTGGTGCACTCATGGAGGAAATATTGAGGACTACGGCGCCAGGGCGGCCGATCATGCCTTTGGCAAAGATCTGGGTCGGAATCAAGGTCCCGATGAAATTCAAATCAAATACCTGACGGAAGCCTGGTACACTGAGATCGAAGAAGGTCGTCAGGTCTGTCTGGTCGAGATCCTCCAGCTGAAAGGTCTCCTTGCTCGTATTGGCACTAGGATGATTGCCTCCAGCTCCATTGATCAGAATATCGCAGGGCCCGAGCAAGCGACGAACGGTCTCCTCTGCTTGCTTCATACTTTCGGGATCCGTTACGTCGCAGGCTACCGCAATGGCCTCACCACCGTTCTCACGGATTTCCCTGGCGGTGACTTCTCCTTTGTCGGCCGTGCGATTAAGGATGGCTATCTTGACACCCTGCCTTGCAAGCTCGCTGGCCATGGCACTGCATAGCACACCGGAGCCGCCTGTGACGACAGCTACCTTGCCGGATAGAGCTGAATGTATTGGGAGATTAGTCATGGAATATCCCTCCTGGGTTGAGTAGAAGCTAGATTCGAATAGGTATACGAAATGATAGCGCATTCAATGTTCACGTTACCATACTACCACATAAGTGTGATGAAGGTCATATCTTTTCCGACTGAAAAGAAAGAAAAAGCCAGTAAAAGAAGTAGGAAGCAACTGGGCTTAAGCCCGCTGCTTCCTGCTTCTTTTACTGCGATTATGTTCTATAGATATCTGGTTCAGGCTCATTACCGCGCAGTCCATCCGCCATCCGCTACAATGACTTGACCATTGACGAAGCTTGAATCGTCAGAAGCGAGGAAGAGAGCGACACGCGCGATCTCCATTGGATCTGCTGTTCTTGCGCGCCCTGTGTCTCCGATGGCAGCAGCACCAAGCGGATGCGGAGCGGTAATCGTGGATTGAATGTTCGTATGAACGCCGCCGGGAGCAATGGCATTGGCACGGATGTTGCCGCCTTCACGACCATAGGTAGTAGCAATATTTTTGGTAAGACCAACGAGCCCGTGCTTGGAAGCCACATAAGCCGCTCCTCCCCGTGCGCCGAATAGGCCTCCTACAGAAGCATTATTGATAATGACCCCACCATGCTCCTGATCCTTCATAACATTGATGGCTGCACGACACGCTTGGAATGGACCCGTGAGGTTGATCTGAAGAAGGCGATCCCATAGCTCGTCCGACATGTCGCCGACTGGAGTGAAATTATCCAGGACACCTGCGTTATTCACAAGGATATCTATAGAGCCGTATGTCGATACTGCGGTCTGAACCATTTGTTCCACATCATCCTTCTGAGCTACATTAACCACGATTCCGGTAGCTTCACCACCCTGTGCCTTGATCTCGTCTACAACGGCATCTACATTAGGCTGATTGATATCGGCCAGAATGACTTTAGCCCCCTCTTGCGCATAAAGCGTTGCAATGGCCTTACCCATCCCAGAGCCTGCACCTGTGACAATGGCAACTTTACCTTGAAGTTTCATATGAGAGACGCTCCTTTTTGTGAGGTGTGTGGTAGTGTGTGCATTGGTTTAATTTTTAGACACTTTCATGGTATAGGAAGGGAGGCATGGTCTTCAATTTACAAACGGTGTGCATTTGTTCAAAGTCGGACATTTGTTTATAATCTGTTCAGATTAGTCTGAAGATTATACATATGGAGAGGATCTGTCTATGAAGGAGAACGGCGGGGTCATCCGCACGAAAAGGGCACTCAAGCATGCACTGGTGTCTTTACTAAGCGAGAAGGAGTTAAGAGAGATCACCATCAAGGAGATTGTAACGAGGGCTAGTTATGCGAGAGGTACCTTCTACGCCCACTATCAATATAAGGAAGAGCTGTTGGACGAGCTGATCCAGGAGACGATCGATGGGTTCATCCAAGCCTTTGTAGAGCCATATGAGAGAAGCAGGGAGGAGTTTGATGTCAAGCAATTGACACACTCCACGGTCATCATTTTTGAGTACATTCAGGAGAATAAAGCGGTCTTCAGCGTATTGTTCAGGGGAAGGAACACGGGCTTTCAGGAGAGGCTGGGAGAAGCGATTCGTGAGATTTTCGACAGAGAGCTTCATTTTTTATTTCCGCATATACCTCCACATATCAATCGGGACCTCTTCATCAACAACAATGTATTTTCCGTGCTGGGCATGATCTCGTACTGGGTACGCTCCAATTTCATGTATTCGGCACAGTATATGACGGAGCAGATGCTTGAGATGGCCAAGGTGATACGCCCCCGCTGATCACTTCAGAATATTTCACGGATCACCAAATGAGGCTTGCTTTCGGTAGGAGCCCGGAGATTGACCTAGGACAGACTGGAAGTCCTTAATCAGATGGGCCTGATCGAAATAACCAAGCTGTGCTGCAATGTCAGCCCACGATATCTGCTCGTCTCGTTCCAGGCGCTCTGCCGCCTCCTGTAGCCTGAATCGCTTAATGACCCACTTGGGTGACACGCCGACATATTTGCGGAAGAGACGCTGGAGCTGGCGCAGGGATAGCTGGCATTGAATGCTAAGTTGCTCTACCTTCACCATGCTTCTGTCGTTCATGATCTCTTGCACGATGTGAGCAGCTAGCTGCGCCTGGGGGTCTTGCTCGGGCAAATGTTCTAGCAGATAGGCTTCAGCGATCTCGGCCATCTTCGCCTCAGCATCAGCATCCAGTATAGTATCGGTCCATGCAGATGCGCTGTGACCAAATATATCAGTAGCAGGCACTGTCATGCCTGTCAGCAGGGAGATATCGCGTTGCCAGAATGGATGGAATCCTCCCGCACGAAATTTGACACCAAGCACAAGACCTGACCCGCATAGCTTACGGATAAATGGACGGCTGGGAACACCATATAATAGCCCGCGGCGTCCTTCTTCATCCTGCTCGAAGGCCAGATTGACATTCGGATAGGATAGGACCGTCTGCGTGTGGATGGCCCCGGCAGGCAGATTGTAACGGATCGTCCAATAATGCTCTACGAATGGCTGAAGCGCAAGATTAGGCTCGAACCGGGATAAACTGAACTTGTCCCGTCCAGCCTCGGCATGCACGATGCCACGTGTCGATGTGTTGTCTTTTTCCTTCAAGGTGAACGCCACCTCCCGATGATGTGATATTTTGGTCGCTTTTTTACAATACGTGAAGGCCTCGTCTATCTATAATGGAGCCTAGCAGATGGCTGAGAGCAGTGCAATATGGCTATCGCAGAAAGATTAAGAAGCACCTACGTTGTAATCGGGGAACACTTACGAAGCACACACGAAGCACACACGAAGCATATCAGAAGCACACAAGAAGCACTCGCGAAGTGAAACTTCCCGCAATGTAATTATGAGTTCGAATGACGAATATGAGGAGGATACGCATATGTCAAATCAGAACCAACCAGAGCAGCATCAAGAAGAACAGCAAAATCAACAGAAAAATCAACAGCATCAGGGAGGGCAGGCTGGGATGGAGGGGCAGTATACCACCAACGGGAAGCCTAATGGCTATACGACTCTTACACCTTTTATTGTGGTGGACAGACCTGCTGAGGCTATTGCCTTTTATGAAGCAGTCTTCGGGGCCAGAGCCAAGAGCATAACGGAGTTTGGCGAGAACGAGAACAAAATAATAGTGCATGCAGAGCTGGATTTCGGGAATGGCTTCCTGCAGCTTGGGGCAGCTTCGCCTTCTTATGGATTAGTGGAGGCACCAGGGGGTAGACAGGCCTGCTATTCGATGGGAATCTACGTCCCCGACGTCGATCATACATCTGAGCGGGCAGTAGCACATGGGGCAACTGTCAGAGAGCCCGTGGCTAGCTTTGTATCAGGGGATCGCTTCTGCAGCATCCTGGACCCGTATGGTGTCCGGTGGTCAATCATGACTCGTATCGAGGATCTTTCAGAGGAGGAAAGCTATCGCCGGGTAGCCGAGTGGAGCGAGAAGCAGCTATAACGGTTAACAAAGGTAGAGGGCGAGCGCCTTCTGCCTTTTTTGCATGCGTGTTGAGAGATCACTTTATTCATTATTGGAAATACACTTCACGCCCGATACCATGACTTGTCAGTCTCGTCTCTTCTGCTATATGCTACAAATGAAACGAATACATCTTGATGGCGGGGAGACTGACTAATTATGAGCAGCATTAGCTTCGATACATACAAGTCGATTTTACTGGATCATTGTCGCGCTAATCTGGAGCAGTTTGCTGCAACAGCAGATAACAAGAATGTGTATGCGGTCGTACTAGATGCTCATGCAACCTATGGCTCGGTGAATCTGAAATGGAACACGCTTCATGCTCTTGACCATACAGTACAGGAATACTATAGCTCTTATTCTCCAGATCGAATTCATGGCTTCAATGGCCTGAAATATAGTGTTGGTGATTTCTATTACTATGATTCCAATGCACCTGAGGAGATCGACAATTTTGCGCTCTGGTATGCCGACAAGCTGTCAGAGCTTTATGATGATGCGAATGAAACAGATGAGGCTGGGGAGTGTGCTGCTGATGAGACTGCTGCATATGAAGAAATGGCAGGCGCCTTTATCAACTTGCTTGTGGAGGTCATTCAGGAGCTGCAGCCGACGTTCGAATTGCTGAACAAGACGGATCACTTTATAGCCTATCTGGTCGAGCATGATGAGGATGATATGGCATATATCCGCCGCACTGTATCTGCGGAAGATTACTATAAAGCATTTCCGGAGATCCGGGAATATGAAGTGTATAAGGAGAAGATTAGTGAAAGGTCTGAAGCGAAGCAAGCTGAGCATTGGTGCAGTGTGTTGAAGGATATCTTGCTCAAGCAAGAGACCGAGGAGACAAAGGCAATTCAAGCCATGCATCGGGATGAATTCGACGTTAGGGATGAGCTGGTTCGGCTTGGTGCTCCAGCAGCCGGTGAGGTCGTTAATCTCTATCAGCAGCTATGCGGGTACAAGCCGACAGAAGACGGCTCGCTCTTGCAGGGAGATGGCTGGACATGTCTCAACATCCTCATGGATATTGGAGATGCGGATGAGGCGGCCATAAGTCAATTGCAGCAGGTACTGAACCATAAATATGAGGTGGACAAGGCATACACGGAATGCATTAATATCGCCAGAACACTTCACGCGCTGGATGCCACTCGTTTTCCTAAAGAGGAGCATGATGAGAACAGGACGAGATTAACGAATTTTGATGCCTATACGCTCTAATGGAATGTGTTATTACATGATTGAGTGCCAATCTAGTTATATGTTATGAACAGTGAATTAGGTGGATTCGGGAGTCAGGTTATGATCTTTTCTTAGATGAGATGAATAGCCGAAGATGAGATTCAATGTCTAAACATAGCCCATGGTAATAAGGAGCCACAGCTAAGAAAGGAATGGGATGACATGTTGATGCAAAGTGTATCCGTACAGGGAAGCAGCACATGGAATGAGGATGCCCTCATTCTGAATGAAGCACTTCATATCTATGGTGTGGCAGATGGAGCGACGTCTTTGGTTCCTTATCACGGGCCGCAGGGCGAGACCGGAGGGCGAATGGCTTCGCAGCAGGTACAGCGGTATTTTGGTCAACTGACTGCTGGAGATGAACGCAATCTGATGCAAATGACCTGTGATGCGAATCGGCTGCTCGGAGCTAAGATGCAGGCTGCTGGCGTCCCCCTGGAGGCCAAAGATCAACTATGGACTACAGGTGTTGCCGCTGTACGGGTAACTGAGCATTCGGTAGAGTACATCCAGTCTGGTGATTGTATGATCGTCGCCCTGTATGAGGACGATAGTGTACGAGTCTTGACCCGGGATCATGTGGCCCATATGGATGAAGGAGCCAAGCAGCTCTGGAGGGAGGCTGTTCGTCAGGGGGGGCGCACACGTGAGGAGCTGTGGGAGCGCATCAGACATCGCATGACAGGCAACAGAGCGAGCATGAACACCCGTGATGGCTATGCAGTGCTTAATGGACGGCCCGAGGCTAAGCACTTTATGGAATATGGCATCATCAACCGCATCCGTCTCAAAGGCCTGCTACTGCACACCGATGGGCTGTATGTGCCATCCAGCTTCAACCCAGAAGATGATTCGCAGACCACTGTCAAGGCTGTAGCTGAGAAACCAGCTGTGGGAGAAGAGACGCTGCTGAGGCAGATTATCGAAATGGGGTTGGAGGCATATACACACTGGCTGGTGGCTGAGGAGCAGCGTGATCCGGAATGTGTGCGCTATCCGCGCTTCAAGATGAGCGATGATAAGAGCGCGATGTGGCTTGATTTTTCCTAAGCTGGAATGACAGAATAGAAGAACGACAGGAACGCAAGAACAACAGGAATGACAGAAGGATAATGTTATAGGAATATGACGATATAGTGTGGAATTAAATAGTGTAAAATAAGAGATTAAGCACCGCAGCTATAGCACCGTAGCCATGGGCCATAATACAAGATAACATTAGCATGAGAGTATGATCGAACGCCGCCTCTCTCCCCCTGGAGTTGAAGCGGTGTTTTTTGCCTTGATTCAAGGCGGTGTACAGTGCTGTTATAATAGATAGAGTATCAAGTACAGATGCGGTAGGTCAGCTAGATAACCGGGAGTGGATAGAGATGCAATTACGTAGAGTGAAAATATTGGGTACAGGGAAATACCTCCCTAGTCGCAAGGTAACGGATGAAGAGCTGGATGAGCGCCTTGGTGTGCCTTCTGGCTGGGTTCATAAAATAACAGGCGTCGGTGTTCGGCATTATGTGGGCGAAGGGGAGACCGCTTCCTATATGGGAGCCAGAGCGGCGGAGGCTGCCCTTGCGAATGCAGGTCTTCGTTTCTCGGATATCGACTGTCTGGTGTGTACGAGCGGTACGAAGGAACAGCCGTTGCCCTCCACTGCGGTATGGATTCAGAAAGCGATGGGGCAGGAGACGTCAGGAGTTCCTGCTTTTGATATAGATGCTACCTGTCTGAGCTTCCTGACGGGATTGGATGTGCTGTCCTACATGGTTGATGCGGGGCGTTATCGGCATGTATTGCTCGTAGCGACAGAGGTTGCATCGGTGGGACTTAATTGGAAGGACAAGGAGAGCGCCGCCTTGTTCGGCGATGGGGCTGCAGCAGTCGTAATCGGACCGTCATATACAAATGATGCGTCGCAGATTATCCACGCCTCGCTACGCACCTACAGTCAAGGGGCTCACTATTCGGAAATTCCAGGTGGGGGAACAAAGTATCATCCTGATCTGCCCCATATACCTGTGGAGGAGCCCTTCAGATTTCATATGGACGGTCAAGGAATCTTCCGTATGGCTTCCAGACTACTGCCTGAGTTCATGGAAGAGCTACTCAGTCGTTCGGGAACGAAGATGCAGGACTTCAAGGTGGTCATTCCCCATCAGGGAAGTGCGATGGCGATGCGCTTGTTGTGTAGGAAGCTGGGGATTTCGCAGGAGCAAATGATGAACATTACCCCGAATCATGGGAATACAATTGCTTCCTCCATTCCTATGGGGCTGCATGAAGCCATCCAGCAAAGACGTATTCAGCGCGGGGAGCGGATGCTGCTACTCGGTACGGCGGCGGGGCTGTCACTGGGAGGCATGGTTCTTGATTATTAAGGAGGCTGCAGGCCTACCGTCGACGACAAGGACGCTGAACATACTCATCACTGGTGGCAGAGCACCGGTTGCACTGGAGCTCGCTAGACAGCTTCATGGTGCAGGTCATCAGGTGTATGCCGCAGACAGCATATCACGTTATTTATGCCGAGCATCCAGGGCAGTGAAGGCGGCAGCTGTATTGCCGCCGCCACGACAACAGCCACAGGCTTTTGTGGAAGCGCTGGAAAGCTTGCTTGTACGCTGGCAGATTGATCTGCTGATTCCGACCTGTGAGGAGATATTCCATATTGCTCGCGAACGGGAGCGGCTACAGCGTCATTGTCAGGTATTGGCACCAGAGCTGGACCTGCTGCATCAGCTACATCATAAGGGAGAATTCATACGCTTAGCAGAGCAGCTCGGGCTTCAAGTGCCGGATACGGAGATTATTGCGAGCGTGGAAGCGTGGCGAAGTGCAGAAGCGCTTGGCATGGGATCAGGACTTGTGTTCAAGCCAGCTTACTCCAGGTTCGCATCGCGGGTTATTTTGCCGTCTTCTGCTGGAGTGTCGAGGAAGAGGCAATCTGCAGATCGAGCCCTGCGCGAGGCAGCCTGGGAGCAAATAAGCTCATCAAGCCCATGGATTGTTCAGGAATACATACAGGGAGCAGCCTGGTGCACATACAGTGTAGCTTATGAAGGGAATGTAGTGGCCCACGCCAACTATGAGTGTCGTTATCGTACAGGCGGGGCAGGAGCCAGCGTGCATTTCCGGCAGAGAGAGCATCCGGAGGCGTATACATGGGTACAGCAGTTCATCTCGGGTATCGGTTATTCGGGCCAGATCAGCTTTGATTTCATCCAAGCGAAGGATGGGACACTGTATCCGCTGGAGTGCAATCCACGTGCCACGAGCGGCATTCATCTGTTCACGGAGACGGACGGATTGGCTGCTGCATTGACGGACCCGGAGCGGCTGCTGCAGACGGGACGCACTGTGACACCAACACCCGGAGCTGCAGCGATGATCACTTTGGCCATGCTAGGGTGTGGGCTCAAGGATCACCGGAACGGACAGGATTGGCGTACATGGACAACAGAGCTGCGCGGAGCGCACGACGTCATCTGGCGCCGTGAAGACAGAGGGCCTGCCGTTGAGCAGCTGCGCATGATATATCATGCGTGGCGCCTGAGCAGACGACTGGGCATCACGGTGACCGAGGCATTGACTCAGGATATCGAATGGAACGGAGAGACATGATGACAAGAGCATTAGTAACTGGAGCGACCGGATTTCTCGGACGCCATTCCGCCAGGCGCCTGGTTCAGCTGGGCTGGGAGGTAAGTGGCCTGGGGCGCTCAAGTTCTGCTGGCAAGCTACTGGAGCAGGAAGGCGTCCGGTTCATACAGGCAGATCTGCGTGATGCTGTTGCTGTAGCACAGGCTTGTGCAGGGCAGGATTATGTATTTCATTGCGGTGCATTATCAGCTCCATGGGGGGCTTACGATGAATTCTATGGCAGCAATGTAGAAGGCACTCGTCATATCATCGCCGGTTGTCAGCGGCATGGGGCTAAGCGTCTCATACATATTTCAACCCCAAGCATTTATTTCGATTATAAGCCGCGTCGCTTGATTCGGGAATCTGAGCCGCTTCCCCTGCGTCCTGCCAATACCTACGCAGCTACGAAGCTGCTGGCAGAGCAAGAGGTGCTTCGGGCCTGCCAGGAGGGCTTGCCTGCGCTGATTCTGCGTCCACGTGCTATCTTCGGCCCAGAGGATCAGGCCTTGTTCCCAAGGCTGTTAGAGGCGAATCGTAAGAGCGGTGTACCGATGCTGAATGGTGGACAGGCCATGATTGATCTTACTTATGTGGACAATGTTGTGGACGCCATGCTGCTTGGATGCAGCGCTGCACCAGAAGCTATGGGTCAGGCCTATAACATCTCGAATGGAGAGCCCTTCGGCTTCTGTGAGCTGCTGCACAAGCTGTTCGGTATGCTGGAGATTCCCTTGCGGACTCGCTCGATTCCGTATCCAGTGGCATATGGACTGGCCGGAGCACTGGAGCTCGTCTATCGTGTGCTGCCACTACAGGGGGAGCCGGCACTGACCCGGTATACGGTCGGTTCGGTGGGGATGACACAGACGCTGGATATTTCACTCGCTCGGGAGCGGCTGGGCTACGTCCCCAGAGTAGGGCTTGAAGAAGGGCTGAGCCGCTTTGCTGATTGGTGGGTGAAGCAATCATGATGACATCGATGCCGATTAGGCTCATGACCCGGGCGGCAGGCTACTGTACGCACCCTGAATGGCTGACGCTGCGTGGCGGGGCGCTTCGTTCGGTGGCTTTTCCGGCTGGATTTGCCTGCATCCTTCATTCTGAGCATGGTCCCGTATTATTCGATACTGGTTATAGTCAGCGCTTCTTCGAGGAGACGGCTCGTCTGCCCAACGCACTGTATCGGTACATTACACCGGTAATCTATCAGGAGGAGGATAGTGCCGCCAGTCAGCTCCGGGCAGCAGGCATCGCACCGGAGGATGTGAGATATATTGTTCTGTCTCATTTTCACGGGGATCATATCGGAGGCCTTCGGGATTTTCCCAATGCACGCTACATTTATCTGGATACAGCTTATCATGCCGTCAAGCATCTGGGGCCGCTGGCCAGTGTGCGCGCAGGCTTTCTACCGGGGCTGCTACCCGAGGATTTCGCGGAGCGCTCGTTACCGATCAGAGAGAAGGACATCGTACAGCCGTTCACCACAGTGAATGACTCTGCCTTTCCTTGTACGGAAGGCTATGATCTATTCGGTGATGGCAGTCTGCTGGCCATTGAGCTATCTGGTCACGCTGCAGGAATGATCGGCCTGTTCGTATCCACAGCAACAGACGATTATCTGCTGTGTGCGGATGCTGTATGGTCAAGCCGGGCTTATCTTGAGGATCGCCTCCCACATCCGGCCGCTGGCCTCATCATGTCTGATCGGCAACAATATAAACAGAGCTATGACCTGCTGCGGCAGTTGCATAAGGTGGTCCCCACACTGCGCATTGTACCAAGTCACTGTCGTGAAGCACTTGCAACGTGGGGAAAAGGGGTGCTGGAATGAAGCTGCATCTGGTCTTGTATTATTATATTCGTACTTTGTATTATCAATGGCGCTTCCGGCAGCCTCTGTCCCCACAGCGCCATGCTGTGCCACATTCAGTAGATACACATAGACAATATGCTCGCCGCAAGCTTGAAGAGTGGCAGGAAAGACAGATTATCCGTCATGTGCATCGTGTGCGGCAGACTTCTTCCTTTTACCGTGAGCTGTGGGAGGAGGGAGCTTCTGCAGATTGGCGGAGCTTCCCCGTTATTGACAAGCAGAGCATGATGGAGCACTTCGATGAGTTGAACACGGTTGGTCTCAGCCGTGTTCAAGCCTTCAGGATTGCCTCACAGGCGGAGCAGACACGTGATTTCAAGCCGTTGTTGAATGGCGTAACGGTAGGCCTGTCGTCTGGTACCTCAGGCAACCGTGGTCTATTCATCGTGAGCGATCGCGAGCAGGCAGCTTGGAGTGGAACGGTGCTGGCAAAGCTACTTCCAGGAAGTCTGCTGCAGGAAGAGAAGATTGCTTTCTTCCTCCGGGCCAACAGCAACCTATATGAATCGGTGAAGCGGGGACGGCTGCAATTCGAATATTTCGATTTGCTGGAGCCAGTGGAGAAGCTGGTGCAGCGGATGGAGGAATATCGACCAGGTATCTGGATTGCTCCTGCATCCATGCTACGCTTCCTGGCTGAGGCCTGCGTGGAAGGCAGTCTTACAGCCCGTCCTCGCAAGCTGATCTCTGTAGCAGAAGTGCTTGACCCACTGGATCGCCACTACATCGAGGAAGCCCTCGGACAGACGGTGCATCAGGCATACCAATGTACAGAAGGGTTCCTTGGGACGACCTGTAAGCATGGCACGATTCATATGAATGAAGATATTGTGCACATCGAGAAAGAATTCCTTGATCCAGATACACGCCGATTTGTGCCGATTATTACGGATTTCACACGCACATCACAGCCCATTATTCGCTACCGCCTGAACGATATTCTGACGGAGGCGGCGACTACCTGTCCCTGCGGCTCAGTATTCACCGCCATTGAGCGGATTGAAGGCCGTTGTGATGATATTATCTATCTTCCGCATGTAGAGGGCCTTGAACCGGTCGCTGTGTTTCCTGATTTTATCAGCCGTGCAGTGATCACAGCCTCCCCGAACATTGAGCATTACCGGGTCGTACAGACGGGACCGCTTCAGCTGGAGATTTCCTTCTTATATGCAGAGTCCTCCTCTACGAAAGGGGAAGAGCTTCGAGTCAATGAGGAGCTACAAAATAATGTAGAGCTTCAGAATGATATGGGGCTTCAGAATGATATGGAGTCGCATAAAGGTACGCAATTACAGAAAGGCATGCAGTTACAGAACGATGTAGAGCTACAGAGCGTTGCAGAATTACAGAACGGTGTTCTTTCACAGGAGCGAGCCTTGTTGCAAAATCAGATTGCTGAACAAATTACAGCCCTCTGCGGAAAAATCGGCTGTGTGATTCCTGAGCTACGCTTCGTCACGTATGAGCATAATTCGGGAGCAGTGAAGCTAAGACGGGTAGAGAGGAGATGGAAGCCATGAGTGGCAGTCCTTCAATTGCCTTCTACGATGAATCCAATATTCAGGATCTGATCTGGCCAGAGACGTCGTATGGGCACGATGCCAAGACCTACCTCCTGCCGCTGCTGCTCGCCCCGTCACTTCAGCTGTATGTTCACAATGTGCGCACTCGTCTGCTTGTGGCTACGGTAGACGATATTCCTCTCCCGATCACCATTAATGAGACGGAGTATGACAATTCCTATGTCTGCTCGCCATACACTCATTTTGTGACCTATGCGCGAGAGGAGCTTGCTTTGCTTCGTAATCGACCTGCTGAGGCTATATTGGGCAGCTTGCTCAGCGGCATCGGGCTGCTGTTGCAGAAGGCACACTTCAACCGGGTGGTGCAGGTGAATAACTGGCTGTTATCTACGAACGTACTTCCAGCGATCAGCCCCGCAGGGCTGGAAGCACTCATGAATGAACTACAGAGACGTTATCCAGGACATGCTATCGTGTGCCGATCGTTGAATGACGTTACTAGTGGCACTTATTTGGAGGCAGTACGCAAGTATGGATGCAAGCTGATCCCCAGCCGTCAGATTTATCTGCTGCAAGCAGCTTCAAAGTCAGCACGTCCATCCATAAATGCCAAGGCCAGATGGCTTGTGAAGCGGGATCGTGGGCTCATTGACAAGCATGGCTACACCATCGCAGGGCCGCAGGATATGCGCCTTGAGGATGCGCCCCGTATTAAGGAGCTGTATGACATGCTGTATATTCACAAATATTCTCCGTGTAATCCGCAGTTCACGGAGCTGTTCATCCGAACTGCTATACAGTCAGGGACGCTGGAGCTGCATGGGCTGCGCAAGAATGGGCATCTGGACGCCATTCTTGGCTTTTTTGTCAGAGGAGGGATCATGACTGCGCCACTCTTTGGCTATGATACGAAGCTGCCGCAGCAGACAGGACTGTATCGTATGCTGTCTGCAGTGCTGATCGGGATCGCGGACGAACGTGGATTGCTACTGCATGAGAGCTCAGGTGTCGGACAGTTCAAGCGCAATCGCGGGGCGGTAGCCGAGCTGGAGGTCATGGCTGTCTATGACAAGCATCTGTCACTTGGCACTCGGATGTGCTGGTCAATTCTGGAGAAGCTGCTCTATCGGATCGGAGTACCGATCATTCAGCGTTTGAAGCTGTGAACTTGAGAGAGTGTATGCGTAGCGTCTTGCACAACGCTTAAATAGTAATGCGATTGAATGCCAAGACCATTAATGCCAAGACCATTAAATGCGATATACGTATGCATTACCTGTACCTTGATTGCATATGATTTTGAATTTGGATGATGTGGTTGACAAGGCTCCCCGTTCGCAGCGGCTCTACACTCATATTGCTCTGGTCAATGTACTAGATTTTGATACATAAGGCTATACGTAGCCGAGATAATCCTGGGTGAAGCGTGTGAGCTCATCACTGCAATGCAGTAGGGAGAGTGAAGAGGACTTGGTGAGAACAAGGTATGTTCTAGACAAGCAACTGCAGGCAATCTACGATGGCGACAAGGTAATCTCCCGGTCTAGAAGGCAGCAGCCTACAAGCTTGGAAGAGCTGGAGCGTATGTTGCTGCAGGAAGAGGCTCAGGACATATTCATCTGCAGTTATCAGACGAGCGCTGTCGCACGGCTTGAGCGAACACCTCTTCAAGAGGACACTTCGAAATGGGATACAGCCTATAAGCACCATATCAGCTTGTCCGATGAGGCTGATCTGACGGAGTTCCCCAACGGGTATTGTTACTTTGTCGAGCTATGGGAGGGCGATGCCGGGGGCATCATTGTGGTGCTGTATTACTGTCACTAGAGGGACAGGGGGCATTGAAGGAGGATGGAATAATTGGATTCACAGATAAGCTCGGGCGCACCGGAACAAGGGCCAGTCGCCTTGATTACAGGAACGTCCAGTGGCTTCGGGCTGCTGACGGCAGTCAGGCTAGCAAGTACTGGCTATCGGGTAGCTGCGACGATGCGAAATACTGCTAGAGCGGGGGAACTGATGACCCTGGCACAGGAAAAAGGGGTTGCAGATCGAATCCATCTTCTTCAATTGGATGTGACGGATAGTGAATCCATTCAGCAGGCAGTAGCCGAAGTGCGTGGACATTTTGGACAGATTGATGTGCTGGTAAATAATGCAGGCTTCGCCTTGGGCGGCTATGTAGAGGAGCTGACACTCGCAGATTGGCGGGACCAGATGGAGACGAATTTCTTCGGGCTTGTAGCGATGACGAGGGAGGTGCTGCCTCATATGAGACAGCGCGGCAACGGCTTCATCATCAACGTCAGCAGTGTAAGCGGGCTGGCAGGGTTCCCAGGTTACGGACCCTATGCAGCCTCCAAGTTCGCCGTCGAGGGTTATAGCGAAAGTCTCCGTCATGAGATGGCACCTTATGGGGTGCATGTCGTCCTCGTGGAGCCTGGTGCATTCCGTACGGCGATCTGGAGCAAGGGGCTGGAACGAATCCGCACTGTCGAAGACTCACCTTACCGGGACAGGCTAAATGCCGTGCTGCGATACTCCAGAAGAGCTGCGAAGACTGCGCCTGATCCACAGCAGGTGGCGGAGCTGATTGCGCGGATTGTCTCCAAGCGCTCCCCTCGTCTACGTTATGCGGTTGGTCAGGGGGCTGGATTAATGCGCTGGGCAAAAGCTATTTTGCCCTGGAAGTGGCTGGAGCTTATCATTGCCAGAGCGTTACGCTAAGGTATATTTCGTACTTTGTCGTATCGATCTTGGCGACACGCATGGGTTCGACTTCAATGATGTACAGTTATACAGTGCATTAATAGTGCATTACAGCTCCCACCAGACGGCTGCAGGAGCGTAGCGGGCCACAATGTGCTCAAGCTGTAGCTTGAGCTTGCGTGCTTGCTCGCCTCCAGTATGGAAGAGCAACAGAATATATGCTTCTCCGGCAGCGACGATATCCAGAGGTGTGATGGCATGATCGATCTGTATATTCAAGATATGAGGCCACTCAGGGTATTCATCATTCCACACGATAATCTCCCCGTGCTCATAGGTTATTCGGTAGGCATCATGCATATCTGCTCTTAGCGCATCATAGATCCGTTCGATTAGCTCCTCATGTTGATTGCTGTCCATAGGTGTATTGGCTTCAATTGGCGGAAGCTTGACTCCGTATTCCCAGCCCATAGGTATTCCTCCTTCAGATGACCTGCTTAGGGTTGCATGTTCAGGCTCAGTATCCGTATCTTGGGATACAAGGGCTCATTGGTTCATCCTTATATTGTAGTAGAGTGGTAGGCGATTGGAAAGGCTTGTGGACAGACAGTGGCATTCTTGCTATAATCCTGTTGATAATGATACTCATTACCAACCTAACAAGGCAGGAGAGAAGACTGTGTACGTTCATCCAATTCGAAAATGGGCTATGCTCATGTTAACATTCATGCTCGTTGGTGTGTTGGCCGCATGCGGCAATGCAGCTACATCTTCATCAACAGGCTCAAGCGATACTAGCGGAACAGCAAGCAGCAAGACTGGCCAGTCCGAGATGATTACTTATCAGGCCTCGAACGGAGAGGTTCAGATTCCTCGCAACCCACAGCGAGTAGTAGAGGTAGCGGATAGCTATGTCGGACATTTGCTGGTGCTGGGTATCAAGCCCATTGGCGTGAAGAAGCAAGCGCTGGAGAATCCATACTTTGAAGGAAAGCTGGACAGTGTTGCCGACCTGGGGGACGGACAGTCCTTCGAGAAGATCCTGGAGCTGCAGCCGGACCTGATCATTGCGCCGGGCTGGCTTGATGCAGCGGTGCTCGAGAACTATTCGAAGATTGCTCCAACTGTGGCGATCAAGTATGGTGAGCTGCCATTGCGCGAGCAACTGCGTGAATTCGGTAAAATCACAGGCAAGGAAGCCGAGGCTGAAGCCTGGATCGCTTCCTGGGACAAGAAGATCGCTGAGGTGAAGCCAGAGGTTGAGGCTACTGTCGGTGATAAGACGGTATCGATTCTCCAACCTTATGCCAAGGGAATCTATGCCTTCGGCCATAACTTTGCCCGTGGCGGAGATATATTATATGCTGAATTCCACCTGAAGGCACCCCCGCTGATCCAGAAGGAAGCCATTGATAGTGGTCAGGGCTGGGCAGACTTATCCATGGAGAAGCTGCCGGATTATGCAGGTGATTATATTTTCACCAATGCTTGGAGTGGCGATGATGCGGATCCATCAGCGGTGTATGAGAGCAGTGTGTGGAAGAGTCTTCCTGCCGTGCAGAATGGCATGGTGTTCACAACGAACCGCAAGGGAGATCTGTTCAACGATCCAGTGTCGCTCGAAGCCCAGCTTGAGTTCATATTGGATTGCCTGCTGGAGCGCAAATAGACAAGCGAGCTAAGTGATCTGTACTTGTGGGACGCATAACTACGCAATCATTCTCTAGTTGATACAGGCTGTTCAGAGACAAGACCGTTCTTACGTCTTACGTAGAGCGGTCTTTTTTGCACATTCTATGTTGAAGTTCCACGGGTCTAGCTACTTGGATAAGGCGCATAATGAGACTTCTTTAGTAGACCAATGAAACAAGGCTCATAAGCATTATTGTCTGAGACGGATTGTCAAGCTAAGTGCGACAGTTCCTCTGAAAAGGATTCGTGAGCGGTTCTCCACCCCAAGCATTTTCGTGGTCTGTGATTGATCAAG
>RCUF01000066.1_pt1 | contig 73979 bp, 63 predicted proteins | sample 2166311 | NCBI WGS metagenome assembly RCUF01 (sample SAMN09932608, study PRJNA488358) | compost metagenome | feature: garden; material: soil; isolation source: compost soil in 4-hydroxybenzonitrile-enriched culture | place: Germany: Experimental Botanical Garden Goettingen | collected 2016-01-27 | reverse complement strand
TTGCAACTATAATGCCAGGAATCTAAAAACGAATCTGAAAAAGAACCGGCAGCAGTACACCCTGACTCTTTTGAGTAGGGTGTACCGCTGCTTTTCAATGAACCTGGCTATTTGACCTTTATATTTGGTATAGTAATCCATCCAGTTTTAATATCAACAAAGCTTATTCCCCCACCCTCAGTGGCACCGTTTCAAAAATGTTCATTTTCTCTCACTATGCTGCCAGTTGGCTTAATGAAGTGCTCACCAGTCTAATACTTTACTTTCTCAGTTTATCAAGACCTAGATTTAGGAAAGTTAGATATAATAAAGGGTTCCACATATTATACATGACTAATATGTGGAACCCTTTATGCTTAACTATCGTACTCCGTTAGAATTCCTGTGGAACGAATATTTTAAGTCACATTGGCTTCAGAAGGATTCTTCGCTGTTATAAATGGTGTAATAGATGTAAAGTCGTTGGGTGTTCCATTGATGTATATTTACCTGACACTCCCATATCTTTTATGCTTTCAGTCATTTTTACTCCTCCTTAAATGCTGATACCTTCATTGTATTGTATTCATCAACTCATAGTAATATTTAGAATCACTAGTCTTATTAAGGCTATACCAGGCGTCTAATGCTTTTGGAGAAAACACATCCAAAGCTTTCAAGATGTGTGCAGAAAACTCCAACGGAGCTATTCCAGATGCTGTGATCAGTTTTCCATCAGTTACAGCAGACTCCATTTTGTAATACTTTTCTCCTGTATAAGTGGGACAGATCATTTTAAGGTATTCCAGATCATTGCTTGTATGCCCACGTGAATTCAGCAATCCTGTCTGGGCAAGTCCCATTGTAGCACCACAAATCGCTGCAACCCATATACCTTCCCTTAAACACCTCTCAGCGATTTTTAAGAGGGGGTGGTGAATGGTTTCTGTCCATGTATCTCCACCGGGTAAAATCAATAAATCTGATCTTTCAATGCTGCACTCATCCAATTTGATGTCAGGCAGTATTTTCAATCCGCCCATTGTAGTTACTGGAGTCTTATCAATTCCCACGGTAACTACTTTTGATGGGGCCAGCCCCTTTTTATAATATCTTCCCGAGTTCAGTTCGGCAGTTAAGTAGCCTATTTCCCAGTCTGCCATTGTGTCAAACACATAAAGATATACCGTATTATTCATTTGCAAGTTCTCCTTATTTTACAATTCATCAAGTGATACTAACCATCCATCGGTAATCAATGATTATCATCATTATAAAATGACTTCACTGACATCCGCTGTCAGTGAAGCTATTAAAGTTGATAATATTCCATTAACTCCGACACAACACCAACAAGTTTTTCCTTCAAACTCTGTGGCTCGATTACTTGAATGGATTTCCCGTAGGATAAGAGAAAATAAGGAACATAGGTATGAATTGATTTTTCCTCAAGTAAAAAGATTGCTTGATTTGATGTACGCTCTTTCAGATGATGCCCCAAAAACCAATGCAGGCATAAGTCATCCAACGCCTCTGGCCTACCTTCGATAATTAAAGCAATTAACCCGTCCTTGCCGACTAAATCAGGTAATAGATTTCGCAAAAAAAATTCCCGAGCCAAAAAAGCTTCGGAACGCTTAAATATGTTTTGAGTACGCTTGATTTGTAAAATCCGTTCTACCCGAAAGCTACGGATCTCATTTCTCAGGTGGCAAAATGCAACAATATACCATTTATTGTTCCAGTAAACCATTCCATAGGGATCTATCACCCTAGTCTTGGGTTGATCATCACGGCGTGTGCGATAATCAATTTCTACAGAGAATTCGTTTGCTACAGCTTGCTCCAATTCCGCCAATACTGGCTGAATAGAAGGGTCTCCCATACGGTTTATAACTTCAAATCCGGCTAAATGACGGCTGAGAACACTTTCCTGTTCCTGATTCGAATACATTTTCAATTTGTATGTCGCATTACCTAATGCCTCACTCAAAGGGTATCCGGCTTCTTTTGCAAAAACAGCAGCATGAAGAAGTGCTTTTTTTTCTTCAATATCAAATAGCAGAGGTGCTCTGATAAAATTATTCAGCAAGCTATACCCGCCATTATGACCAGTGTCGGATATTATAGGCACTCCACTGGCACCTAGCGCATCAATATACCGATAGACTGTCCTTATATTTATTTCTAACTTTTCGGATATTTGTTTTGCGGTTATTTTAACGCCCGAATTCAGCATCCATAGGATTGCCAGCATATTATCGTTTTTTGGCATCACATATACCTCATCTTTTATTAGGATCGCTCTAAATTATTAGCTTTGCGAATCGCCTACATCCCTTTATTCATCAATCTTTCAGCCTTTCAATCCTCACGTAGCATTCAATGTGTGTCGACTCCCGTAACTTAAACAACAATCTGTAATTTTTAACATTGCTGCTTTTACTCTCAACTCAACAAGATTAACAAACGGGTTATGAAATTCGAACCGAATATTTCTATTAGATCGATTATATTTGTTTCGCTGATCCTGAAAGTTAGCTATTGAACCAATTATATCTATACTCCAAGTATTTTCATTCTTGAAATAGGGGTTCTCTACTTTGTGAAACGACACGGACCCGTCATCATGAACTAACCGCTCTTGATAGCTGGAAATCTCATGTTCAAGCCGATTATAATGCAAACTATTCGCATTCACATGTTTTTTATTCTGTAACACCACTGTTAGTTATCTCCTCTGATTGTATATTGCCAAGCTGAAATGCATGTTGAGCTTTCTCCCAATTCTCACGTATATCTTCATCCGATGGATAGACATACATGTCCATAGTTGTTTGAATATTGGCGTGTCCTAATCGTTCTTGCACTTGCTTGATGTCTTTCGTTTGACGGTAGTATAATGTTGCATGCGTATGTCGCAGCAAGTGAGGGTGACTGTGCATCCCTGTTTTCTTACGCAGTACTTTAAACAAGGCACGTACATCGCGATCATTCATCGGTTGTCCAACTCGGTTTCCCCGCAGTTTAACAAATACAAAATTCGTATCGGTTTGGCCCTTCTTGTAATCGAATACGAAGTCTTCCATGAAGAGTGATAATGCTTCCCCGATATGTAGTCCCGTTTCAAACAACAGCTTAATCAACAATCGATGACGAATGTTCGTTGTGGACTCGTAGATGTGTTCGACCTCCTCCTTATGCAAAGCCCTAGGTTTTCTTCTGGGCTCTTTCAGCTTTAAAACGTTCTTATTCGTCGGTTTTCCTTCATTAACATGATGTAGGAATCCCTTATATTTACTATGACCACCTCTAAATACCTGTCTTATCAGTTTATCTACCATATCGTTTTGGTCTCTTGAATACGGAAAAAGTAATCATATAGCTCTGTTACCACTGTGATTATATGATTCACTGATTTTTCTGTTCTTTTCGCTTCAATCGGTTGTAATGGAGTAACTTTCCCGCTTTCAAACGGATTACGCAACCACCCTACAAATTCAGAAAGATCCTTAACTCCTACTTTTTTTAATCTATCATTCTGCTCTTCAAGATAAGTGAAATACTGTTTTAATGCATAAATATTAAAAAATTTATACTAAGCTTTAAAGCCATATAATGACCATCCTCTATTTATGTTACTACAATTAACTAAGTCTACAACTTTAGTTTCTTCGGACACTTTGGATTATAATAAAATCAACGATCAAGGAAACGAAGCAGGAGGCTGCAGTATGTCTGAATCTCTATCCTTTAGCGAGAATTTGCTGGAAAATCTCAAGGTATCTATATCATTAGTTCATTCGAAGACCCAATTTGCTGGCTGGAATCATACCGATGAGGTCCCTTCATTCTGTCGGCTATATTACATCTCAGATGGCGAAGGGTCTGTCATTGTCAATGGAGAGACCTATTATCCCAGACCCAGACAGCTTATGATCATGCCGGCAGGCTCTGTTCAGACAGCCATGACCTCTCGCCTACATCCCTATACACGCCATTTTTGTCATTTTGACGCCAAAATCGGGGAATGGCCTCTCTTCCCTGCCGATGTTGGCTTGATCCTTGTCGATGCAGCCGATCCCGAGGCAACGCGGAGCTTATTTCTGGACATGGAAGAGCAGTTCCATCAAGGTGGTTATCTCGCTCCATTACGCCTAAAAGCAGCGCTTCTTCATATCCTTGCCTACTGTATGGAGCAGTGTGGGTATGCTACAGAGCTCAATCGCTTCCTCCATCATGAGGAACGCCACAAGCTCGGAAGTGTGCTTCAGTATATTGAAGAGCATCTGGATCGACAGATCGAGATTGATGCCCTGGCTGACATCATTCATCTGCATCCGAATTACTTCATTCCATATTTCAAAAGACTGATGGGCGTCACGCCCATGCACTATGTCCAGCAAAAGCGCATGGATAAGGCAAAACGATTACTTTCATTTACGGATCTGTCCATTTCGGAGACTGCTGAGCAGCTTGGGATGGATCTTCCCTATTTCTCACGCACCTTCAAAAGAGCAACCGGCGTCAGCCCCAGTGCTTATCGAAGCGGTACGAAGTAATCATCAGAAAGCTCTTTATTCCCGTCAAGCATCTATAGCACTTTCAAGTATCTATGGCACTTTGGAGTACCTATATTACAAAAAAGTACGTTCTTCACAAAACAAATCCTTTGCAGCATAATGGCAATGGCCAACGAATGAGGATTTGCTTGGATACGGTTGTGGTCCTTGGAATATTGGCGCAAATTCATGAATTGTGAGTGGAGGAAAAAGATATGGCAACTCATTTACAGGATACAACGTTATTGGCGAACGGGGTCAAGATGCCCTGGCTTGGACTGGGGGTATTCAAGGTCGAAGAAGGCCCGGGGCTGGTAGGCGCTGTGCGCGAGGCCATCACTCAGGGCTACCGCAGTGTGGATACAGCCGCGATCTACGCCAATGAAGAAGGTGTTGGTCTTGCTATTCGCGAAGGCCTGGAGGCTGCCGGAATAGAGCGCGAAGACTTGTTTGTCACCTCCAAGGTATGGAATAGTGAGCTGGGCTATGAATCGACTCTGCAGGCCTACGATGAAAGTCTTCGTAAGTTAGGTCTGGAATATCTGGATCTATACCTCATACACTGGCCTGTTGAAGGGAAATTTAAAGAGGCATGGCGAGCTCTGGAGACATTGTACAAAGGAGGACGCGTCAAAGCTATTGGTGTCAGTAACTTTCAGATGCATCATCTGAAGGAGCTGATGAAGGATGCAGAGATCAAGCCCATGGTGAATCAGGTGGAATATCATCCTCGCCTTACTCAGGTTGAGCTCATTGCCTTCTGTAAGAAGCATGACATTCAGTTGGAGGCTTGGTCTCCTCTTATGCAGGGGCAATTGCTTGAGCACAAGGAGCTTCAGGAGATTGCCAGGAGACATGGGAAATCGGTCGCACAGATTATTATCCGCTGGGATCTGCAGAATGGCGTAGTAACCATTCCGAAATCCATCAAGGCTCATCGAATAGCTGAAAATGCTGATGTTTTTGATTTTGAGCTGTCCCTGGAGGATATGCAGCTTATCAGCAGCCTGAATCAGGACATGCGTATTGGCCCTGATCCGGACAACTTTGATTTCTAATGATCTAGGTAGAAGTGATGGCATCTGTATGATTCAGTCATACAGGTGTCTTTTTCAACCTATAAAATTGATTACACAGTGAGACAATATAATCATAAGCAAATTGACTTAAGGGGGACAGTATAGATTGTGAAAAAACTTGGTGTATTCATGCTACTTCTGATATTGACCCTAGGAAATAACCTCCTGTTGGATTGGCTCTATGGAGTACATCATCCGCTTAGGACCATGTCGAGCATCATTCTCTGTCTGCGCCCGTCTGAGAAATTCATGATAGTATTCACGCTGCTATGCTTCATCATCTCCTTATTCAGCAAGCAGTTAGGCAAGGCCATAACTACAGCCATACGTGGTTATCTTAACCTGTTCAAGTTGCCAACTGTAGTCCAATCCAACGAGAGACAGCAGAGAATTAAAGGCCGGCAGCCTTAATCATCCGATTCAGGACTTCTCTTCCTCCTCCCTCCTTGCATCCATGCTACTGCTAGAAGCAAGAAAGGAATGACGATTACAAATAGTGGATAGACATGCACCAATATAAAATCACTTTCTTGCAGGTGCTCCTCCAGGTTGGGAGCAATCAGTAGTGAGGACAGAAGTACGATGATACCGAATGGGAACAGCAGCCTCCTGTACGGAATACCGAATAAATCCTCAGCCACTCGCAGAGCTGCATAGAGTAGCACCGTGACTTTGAAAAAAATGCCTATTATTACAGCCATTACGCCCAGTACATCGACTCTATCGATAAAATCAGATACTTCAATCCGGTTAATCATAGTAAGGAAAGGATGGGTAGCTTGGACAAAAAGTTCACTTCCAAGGCTGGCTACCATAAGTACCGTCACTTCAGTCAGCATCGTTCCCCCGAATAGGACAGCTGTCAGGCACACCGCAACAGAGTTATACTTCTTGGACATAGTCGGTAATACCATGGTGAAGCTGACCAACTCACCAAAAGGAAACATTAATGCACTGGTTCCACCAACTCCCAGAATTGGCTGCCAACCTTTTGAAGCGATGGGCAACAGATTGTGTAGATCGATAACACCCGAAAATGAGAGCAGCAACAGCATCGTAAGTATCAGGAATATCGACAAAGCCCCGTAAAGAATGGCTATTCGACCCAGCACATGTATTCCCAGATACAATACATACGTAGATACAACGACTAGCAGTAGCCCTATGACTAGCAGAGGCGTAGTGTTTAACGCACGAATCTGTATCAGTGAGATTCCGTCGCGCAGATCTCTTGTTGTGTCATACAGGAAAAACAGTAGATAAAAGATCCCAACAACCGTACCCAAGATCTTGCCGAGCAATTGCTTGCTGTAGCCCGTCAGGTTCAGATCGGGAAATTTACGATGGAGGCTACTATAACATAGAACCAGAATCATTCCCCCCACAGCACCAATGATCATCGCGATCCATGAGTCTCTGCCTGCGTTCTTTGCGGGATTGACGACGAGAGCTGTGCCAAATTCGAAATGCAGCAGCAGCAAAAACATTTGTAAGGCATCCAGCTCTTTTTTTCTCACAGTATTGCCTCCATGAAGTTATCCTGTCCGCTCGGAGAAGGGATTTGAACGTGTCTGGGTATGCTTGATAATGGAAATGACTCTAACCTGTACCGTACTGTCGGAAAACGCTTTGCCCCAATCCTTGGATATATGTGTCCAATACTGAGGATTCTGACGCTTCAATTTCTCCCCAAAGCCCAGTACATCCGTATGAGAGTGCTGTGCCGCCCTCACGGTCGACATCACTAGATCTCGCGTATCCTTGCTCCAGTCATTCTGTATCGTCTCAATAACATCAGTACCCGTCAAATCCAGAGGACAGTTCACCTCTGATAGCATACCCGTCTGCTTGATTAACAGCGTAAAGACTGGCTCTCCGTGCTGGAAGGATACATCTAGGTCAGATTTGACAAAATCAGACTCAACAATAATAGAGTCTGGCTTCTGAGCACACGCTAGGGAGGATATCCGACTTTTGATCTTATTTCGAATGATAGACAGTCCCATAGCTTCTTTCCCATCGAGCCACCTGACCAGCTTGTCGCGCCGGAATATACTGGTCCCATGCATAAAGATCGTGGCATCAGGGATAATTTTTTCGATATTATCTTTCTTCACCGCATTCTCGATATTTCCTGTTAGTTCCACACCAGCGATGACTGGTCCACTTCCGACTGTATTCATGCTACGAATGACATCATCAATATTAACCACGTAGGCTTCTCCGTATACGCGCTCTGAAGTCTCCAGCTTACCTGTTATATCATTCGCAGGGATACGTCCGATTGCTGTCATCGTAGACAGCACCTCCCTGGCCTTTTCATTGCGTGCTATTATGACCCGCATGGTTAGACGCGTCTCCGCATCTCGTTCCAGAAAGTCCACGAGCTGGCTAATCCCTTCGCGTGCCAATTCCTCACTGATCACGACTACTCTTACATGAGCTAGAGAGATTCTACGTGGTACTTTTCGGGCGGCTTTACGTGTGGCTTCCATTATGGTGTTGCCTGTCTCACGATATAGAATGACCGGGGTGGTGCCTCTTGCCCTGGTGCTGGCAATCTCGTCCGCTACGATGATCTGGAGTGCAACCTCATATCGCTGCTGCTCCGAGCGATCAATACCGATCGCAGCCACGACCGCTCGCTCATTCAATTCCGTCGAATCCCAACAGGCCGACAGCTGTGGAACGAGCATCAAGCACACCAACAGCGATAGTCCCTGTCTCCACTTCTTCCACACCATGAGCAGTCATTCTCCTTTGATCGGACTCTTGCCTCCACTCTCCTCCGGCATCCGTTTATTATTTTTGGTGCTGAACATAGCAGGCCTTGTCTTCATCATCCATGCAGGCAGGCGCAGTACTGTATCCTTGTTACTCTTCAGTCTAAACGGGCTAAATGGCGCCATATACGGAACTCCAAAAGATTGCAAGGAGCATAAATGAGCCGTCAGGACGATCAAGCCCAGTGTAACTCCATATAGACCGAAAAAAGACGCCAGCACCATAAAAGCAAAACGGCATAGTCTACCTGCTGTAGCCATGTTATACGAGGGAATAGCAAAGCTGGCAATACCCGTAATGGCGACCACGATCGTCAGTAGGGCCGTGACAACCCCGGCCTCAACAGCCGCCTGCCCAAGCACAAGGGCACCTACCACCGAGACTGTCTGACCTACAACTCTGGGCATACGAACTCCAGCTTCACGCAGCACCTCCATGGTGAACTCCAGAATGAATGCCTCTACAATAGCTGGGAAAGGAACCGTCTCTCTCTGGGCAAGAATGCTGATTAACAGCGGAGTCGGGATCATTTCGTAATGATAGGTCGTGAATGCAATATACAAGGATGGCCCCAGGATCAGGATAATAAAGCATATGTAACGCAGTATTCGCAGGAGTGTCGCACTGTCGTAACGCTCCGCGTAATCGGAGGCTGACTGGAAAAACTGGGCAAACACAATAGGCATAATGAGTACAAACGGTGAGCCATCTACCAGCAATATGATACGACCCTCCATCAGATTGCCTGCTGCCGTATCAGGACGTTCCGAATTATATACCGTCGGAAATGGGGTCAAGGTCTGATCCTGAATGAATTCTTCAATCATGCCCGAGTCTAATATAGCATCCGTGCGAATGTCGTGAATCCGGCTCCGCACCTCATTAACGACCTCTTCTTCTGCAATATTTTTCATATATAGCATGGCTACATTGGTACCCGTGTAATTACCCACCTCGAACATTTCTAGGGTCAAATCCGAATTTTTGATCCTTCTTCGCAGCAAGGCTACATTCGTGAACAGGGATTCAACAAACCCTTCCTTGGGTCCCCGGATATTTGATTGAGTGGTGGGCTCACTGATGGACCGTTCAGGCCCGCCGGGAGTACTGCAGCTGATGATTCGATTGCAGCCCTGCAAGAATATCAGCGTATCGCCTGATAGCAGCCCCGTCATTATCTGGCTCCATTTGCTATAAATCTGGATATTTCCCATCGTTAATGCATGTTCCTGCAATTGCTGAAAGACCTGCTCGGCAGAATCCATATCTGCATCTTGCACTCGTTCAGACCACCTCATAATGGAGCCCAGCACCAGTTGGTTCACCGTATCCAGATTTACCATACTACTCAAATACACCAGAGCAGCTGGACACGGATTGTCCATGCCTACAGTATAACGACGGATAATGAAGTCAGGGCTGCCAGCAGTCAGCTTGCGAATCTGCTCCAAATTCTCTTCAAGATTGGCACTGATCATGATAGGCTCATTCGCTTTAGATGGATCGGCTTTAGATGAAGGGGGATTCAAGTAGGCTACCTCGCTTTCCTACACAACTTCCATTGGATATAAGTGGAGTATGTACAACTTCCTCTCATTTATTCGCGAACTCAGCGTTGAGTTGGCTTTTTCTTGCTATTTACCAGATTTCATCCCTCTGCCTCTCATAGCAGCTTCCTTCCTCCAAGAATCCTTATGCAAAAAAACGCCTCCGGCCCCACTCTATGGTGGTACCAGAAGCGCTTGAACTACTTCAAAGATGCCGAGCTATGGATTGGAAATGTACAGCTAACACAGCAAAAACACTCCAAGCTGCTCAGGAGCACTGTACAAAGAATATACCAGCATCTTCACCACCGTTCGAGAGGTGGGAATCGCGTGCAAGCAGCAAGTATCCTACAGCATCACTCAGGTAGAATATATCATTATATTCTTCGGGATAGTCACCTCCATAGAGCTGAACACAAAACATGAATTCATCAAGCTGGAGGCTCTCATTCTGCAAATACCCCGGACTGCCACCTAGCTTGGAACCCGTGAACGAAGCTCCCACTTCATCTTCAATCCTATCTCCGAGTGTGGTCGCTCGCGCGGGGACCGTAAATTCCGATTCATTACGTGGTTGCCCTATGGGATGCACAATCACCTTGGTAAATCCCCTTTTGATAATATCCAGCTCTAGCGGATCACCATGATACACAATATTATCCAGGAAATAGTTATTTCTATTGTATGTAGTAAATACAGATTTATTTCTATTAATCTATCACTACGAAAGCCCGATCTGGAAAAGAGGCCACTCTGAGCAGAGCAGCCTCTCTTACAACTTTCATTTTACATCTTTATTCTAAAACTTTCTTATATACATTCATATCGTCATCACTAGGGCTCAATCCTTCTGAATTGTACGGGAGCAGCAATGAGTCCATGGAGTGTCCCTTTACTGGGCCGTAACGCCTCCATCAATGGAGTACACAGCACCGTTAATATACGGGGCCTCATCTCCCAGCAGGAATGCAACCAGATTGGCGATCTCCTCTGGCTTGCCGAGTCTTCCAGATGGAATGCTATCTAGTGTAGCCTGGAACACTTCCGGGTTATCTTTACCAAATTGTACCACCATCGGGGTCTCAATCGTCCCCGGTGCGATGGCATTGACCCGAATGTTGTCTTTCCCGTACTCAATAGCTGCCGTCCTCGTAGCGCCGATGACGCCATGCTTGGTTGCCGCATAGGGAGCAACGGATTGCACGCCCACGACACCTGCTGTAGACGCCGTATTGACGATGGCGCCGCCACTGGTCTTGAGCATTTCCGTAATGACATATTTCAGACCGTACAATATGCTTCTCAGGTTAATATCAATAATCTGGTCGAACTGCTCGATGCTATGATCCGCCAGCTTGAGCCCAGGACCAGAAATACCTGCATTGTTGAAGAACATATCCACTCGGCCGAAAGCCTCCACCGTTGTCTTCACATAATTCTCCACTTCGACTGCTTTGCTAACATCCGCCTTCACGAAGATCGCTTTGCCACCAGCGGCTTCAATCTGCTGCACCGTCTCATGACCAGCTTGCTCCACCAGGTCAACAACCGAGATCAAGGCCCCTTTCTCCGCCAGCTTCAAGGCGGCAGCACGTCCCAGACCGCTTCCTGCTCCTGTGATGATTGCTACTTTTCCAGTATGACTCATGTTCTCTCCTCCTAGGATGCATTAGGACTGCTTCTATTCGGATGAAATTCCCAGTCATGGATATTATAGACTAGCGTAACAGGTTTGTCTTGGCTAATTCAACCAGTTCGTCTCCCCTGCCGTTCAGCACAGCCTTCATCATCCACAGTGTAAAGCCTTCAGCCTGCTTGAGGTTGATCTTGGGCGGGAGGGACAGCTCCTGTCGGTTGACTACGACGTCGATCAATACAGGACCATCGTGCAAGAGTGCTCGCTTCATCGCATCCTCCAGGTCTGCCGGGTCTTCGACGCGGATACCCTCGATTCCCATGGCCTGCGCCACCATTGCAAAATTCGGATTAACGAGTGTCGTTCCTGACTCCAGAAAGCCGGCAGCCTTCATCTCCAGCTCAACAAAGCTGAGCGCCCCATTGTTGTATACAACGACCTTCACCGGCAAACGATGCTGGTGGAGTGTCAATAGATCGCCCATGAGCATGGTCAGTCCACCATCACCGGAAAGTGAGATCACTTGCCGATCGGGGGCTGCCTTCTGGGCACCAATCGCCTGGGGTAATGCATTGGCCATGGTGCCGTGATTGAACGAGCCGAGCAATCGCCGCTCGGGCCCCATTTCCAGATAACGAGCTGCCCATACGGTAGGCGTACCCACATCACAGGTGAAGATGGCCCGATCATCGGCTGCCTCACTGACTACTTTAGTCAAATATTGCGGATGAATCGGCTGCTTACCTGGCTTGCCAATCGCCAGATCATCCAGCTCATGTCGAACCTTCGCATATCGATCTACGCATTTGGCGAGATGCTTGCTGTTATGCTCCGCTGTAAGGTATGGCAGCAGCTCTGCAATCGTCGCTCTGATATCTCCACATAATCCGTAATCCAGCTTCGCGCGGCGTCCCAGATGAGAAGGCTCAATATCCACCTGCAGAATCGTTGCATCCTCGGGATAGAACTGACGGTACGGGAAGTCTGTTCCCAGCATCAGCAATACATCACAGTCCATCATGGCATGATAACCCGACGAATAACCTATGAGCCCGGTCAGACCTACCAGATAAGGATTGTCGTATTCGAGGTATTGCTTCCCTCGTAGGGCAATAACCATTGGAGCCTGCAGTCGTTCACATAGCTGCATAAGCTCAGGACGTGCCTCTGCACAGCCCGCCCCGCACAATAGTGTGATTTTGTTCCCCATATTAAGATATTCCGCCAGCTTCAATAGCTCTTCCCTCGATGGATGGATAACCGGCTTCGTTACATGGTACACATGCTCAGGTACGGGCTCTGCGGAAGCTTCCAGTGCGGCTACATCACCCGGCAGGACGATGACAGATACCCCCGAACGAGCGATGGCGGTCTGAATAGCCATGGTGACCATGCGTGGCATCTGCCGTGGTGTGGTGATCACCTCGCAAAAGTGGCTACATTCCTGAAATAGCTGCTCAGGATGGGTCGCCTGGAAGTATTCACTTCCCAGCTCATCGCTTGGAATGTGGGCGGCAATTGCCAGCACAGGCACACTGTTCCGATGGCAATCATATAAGCCGTTGATGAGATGCATATTTCCTGGGCCACTGCTGCCTGCACATACCGCAATGCTTCCACTGACCTGTGCGTCGGCCCCTGCTGCAAAAGCCGCTACCTCTTCATGTCTTACGTGAATCCATTCAATCTGATCTGAGCGGCGGATGGAGTCGAGAATGGCATTCAATGAATCGCCGACGATACCATAGATTCGCTTGATGCCCGCATTTAGAAGTGCTTCAAGTACCTGATCTGCTATGGATTTCTTCATGTGTGAAGCCTCCTTCGTACGATAGTCTTCCTTCTTGTGGTAGCTTAACCATGTCACAATATACCTATTCTCTTACCCCACGATCCCCACAGCTGAATCCATAGTGTACCGAAGCTCCTTACACCCGAAGCCACCGTTGCAGCATGAAGAGCCGAGCAGCCTTAACGGCTACTCGGCACAGGAGTCAGGAGTCTATTCTGAAATTCAACCCTTAACGGAACCAATCATTACCCCTTTCTCAAAGTACTTCTGAATGAACGGATACACAATAAGTATAGGCAGAGTAGAAACAATAATAACAGCATACTTCACCTGATCCGCATATTGCTGAGCATATCCTCCAGCTGAACCACCAGCTCCTGCCCCTGAGGCAAAGACCTGATTCGATAGCAGGATGTCCCGCAGTACAATCTGGAGCGGCTGCAAATGATTGCTCTGGATATAGATTAGCCCGGTAAAGAAATCATTCCAATGTGCGACCAGGTAAAAAAGTGCGACCACCGAGACCACCGCCTTGGAGAGCGGAAGCGCAATCTGTGCGAAGAATTTAAAATGACTACACCCGTCCATCTGGGCTGCCTCGAACAGCTCCTTCGGGAGCGAGTGCTCGAAGAAGGAACGCGTAATGATCAGATTGTAGACGTTCACCGAGAAAGGGACGATGAATACCCACATTGTATTGGTCAGATGTAGCTCCTTCATCAGCAGGTACGTGGGGATCAATCCGCCATTGAAGAACATCGTAATCACGAAGGCGAACATGATCCATCTCCTGGCCCGGAATTCCGGTCTGGAGAGCACATAAGCCGCAGGAAGCGTGAACAGCAGATTGACAAAGGTGCCAAGGGTTGTATAGATAATCGTGTTCTTATATCCTGTCCAGATGCGTCCATCCTGAAAAATCTCCTGATAGCCGAAGAAGCTGATATTCCGCGGCAGCCACGTCACCTGCCCCGTCGATACAAGAGTAGAGTCACTAATCGATGCGATGATTACAAAATAGATGGGATAAGCCACAATAAGAAATACCAACAGAGACAATATCACAACAGCCGCATCAAATGCATAATCCGAGAGCGGTCGTTCTCTTAGCCGAATCTGGTTCAAGGTGATCTCCTCCCTTTGCCCGAGTGATGCCGCTTATCACTTACCATAGACTGATATTCGAGAATTTCTTGGCGATTAGATTCATGGCATACAGGAAGAAAAAGTTGATCAGCGTATTGAACAGCCCGATGGCCGCCGAATAGCTGAATTGGTTGCTGACAATCCCGATCTTGTATACATAGGTAGCTATGACCTCAGAGACCGGAAGGTTCAGCGGATTCTGCATCAGGAACACCTTCTCGAAGCCGGTACCAAGCACATTGCCCATGCTGAGAATGAACAAAATGATGATCGTCGGCACCAGCGCTGGAAGCTCTACATAACGGATCAGATGCCATCGACTGGCGCCGTCAATCTTGGCAGCATCGTATAGCTGCGGATCAATCGTGGACAAGGCGGCAAAGTATATAATGCTGTTCCAGCCTGCGTGCTGCCAGATGTCCGACATGACATAGATTGGGACGAATGCCTCTGTCGAGCCCAGCAGATTCGTACCTCCCAGACCCATTGCGCTGAGCACATGTCCAATGACCCCAGAGTTCGGCGACAGCAGGACATTCAGCAACCCTACCATTACTACTATAGAAATAAAATGAGGAAGGTACACCGTCGTCTGCAGCGTCTTCTTGGCTCGTTTCCAGCGAATCTGATGGACTAGAAGCGCCAGAATAATCGGTGCCGGGAAGCTGAAGATAATCGTAGCCAGACTGATGACAATTGTATTTTTCATCAGATCCATGAACATGTAGTTGTTGAAGAACTGCTCGAAGTAATAGAAGCCCCGCCACTCACCACCAGTAAGCCCTTGTGTGAAGTTATAATCCCGAAAAGCTAGCTGGATGCCGTACATAGGGATGTAATTAAAGACGAAGATGACGATAATAGCGGGCAAGACCATGATCCATAGCTGATAGTCCCTTGTAAACGTATTCAGTAACGTGCGCTTGGGTACCTCTGCTGCACGGGAGAGCTTCTTATCCGATTTGGATGCCTGACTAATCATAAGATACCTCCATTCAGCACGAATTGTAGGCGGGAACGATCCTCAGGTTATTGCTTACTCTTATACTCATCGTAGTAGCGCTGCATGATCTCCAGATTCGCCACCAGCCCGGTTCGCTGAGCATCTGCCACATAGGCATCCCACTGCTCCTCGACGCCGCCCTTCGTGATCCACTCCGACCATTTGGCAATAGCCATGCTGATGAACGACGTATTATTAAGTGCCATCATGCTATTATCCTGGGGCGCGTACTTCAGAAATACGCCTGGCATCACATCATTGTCTAGATCTATGGCATCAAGGGCTGGCTTGAGCGGCTCCGTCTGCTTGCCTACTGATTGCATATCTGTGCCAAGTGTCAGCTTCAGATCATCCGCAATGTACATGGGACCATTGTCTGCCCAGGTCGAAGTCCATTTCCAGGTACCCGGATCCATGGCGGTGTCCTCAGGCGGGAGTACAGTGTAAGACCCATCTCCATTGTCCTTAATGTTCGTGCCTAGAGAGCCGAACAGCACCTGCATGCTTACCTTGGGATCATATAGCTCATTAATGAAGCGCATGGCAGCCTCTTTACTAGGTGAAGTAGCTGACATCTGAACCGTGTTCACTCCGTAGTTCAGAGAATTGTAATCATAGCTCCACGACATCGGAGTCGTCGAATCGGCCGACACCTTGAGTGGCGCCAGAGAAGTATATTGCGGACTGACCGCATTGCCGAATCGGTCCGATACCTCCCAGCCGAAGGTATATCCTACCTTGGCGGTATCCCCCGAGCCACGTGCTACGGATTGATACTTGGTATAATCCTGCGTGAACACTTCAGGGCTAATCAAGCCTTCGTTGTATAGCTTATGAAGGAACTGCACCAGCTCCTTGTATCGTTCATCGACGAAGAAATTTTTGACTTGGCCATCCTCCATGAAATACCCCATGCCTCCGTTGTCTGTCAGCGTGATTCCCTGACTTCCAAGTAATACGATCGGCATGAACGCTCCGAAGCCTGTTTTTCCAGTCGGTGCAAAGTCCATCGGAATCTCATCATTCGGATCGCCGTTCCCATTAGCATCCTGTTCCTTGAAAGCCTTCAACACGGTGTACAGCTCATCCCACGTGGTCGGTGTCTCCAGTCCGAGACGATCCAGCCACTCCTGGTTGATGAACTGACGGGTTGTTGTCTCCGGCCAGAAGCGCTGATATTTGGGCAGTCCGTAGATTTTGCCATCCACCTGTGTAGCAAGCGCCTTCGTCTCGGGCTTAGCCTCGAACATGGCTTGGACATTCGGGGCATGAGTCTCAATCAGACTGGTCAGATCCTCGAAGAGACCTTGGAATTGAGCGAAATCAGCATCCGTAATGGAATTGACGCCAACGATCAGATCCGGGATGTCGCCACTGGCAAGCAGTGCCCCCTTCTTCTGATCCCAATCTGCTGATATCTCCTGCCATTCGATTTCTACGCCAGCCCGCTCTTCCGCCTCCTTCAGCCATTCCATCTTATCGAGCTGCTGAGTAAGCGGGTGCTTGATCATAATCGCCTTCAGCTTCACCTTCCCATCTGGTGTGAGCTGCGGCTCAGCCGACTCCTGGGCCCCACCGCAAGCAGACAGTAACAAGCTGGTCATACATACTACTAGCAAGACGATGAACATTTTTCGCATAAGCTGATCCTCCATTGCTGTAAAATGTACACAGTATTGATTGAACTGGAGATGCTGAGAGTTCAAGTGCTTGCAACTGCGGTGAACATTTGGAGCTCCGGCCGCTGTTGTCTCCAGATTTCTTCCATGTAAACGGCATTTGGCCGTGGAAATCCAGAGACAAAGGCGGTCGCTATCGCTCCTCCACTTCCAAACGTCCCCTCCGTTGCTCACCCCTTCCTCAATAATACAGGTTCAATTTATATTCGGTTCTTGCTGAATGGTTATTCGGTAGCTTTTCTCGGAAGTGAAATCCTCCGCCACGACTCTGACGACCAGCTCTTGCTGTTCACCAGTTAGCTTCACAGCTCGCACCGCAGACTCATCGATTAGAATGCCATCGACATAGATTAGTGCAAGATCATTCTGTGGCACAAAGCTTGCTTGCAGCACCTCCACATTTGCTCCAACGATCAAGGTGTAGTCATTAAGCTCAAGTGCGAAGGCTGGAGACAGTGCTCCTTCATTAAATATCAGCTGCTGCAGAGCTGCCTTAGTGTCAAAACCTCTCATCGTTCGTAGAATATGATAAATGCTGATCTCCTTGTCAGAAGCTGCGAAGGTGACTTTCACTTGCTGCTGCGCTAATCCGTGCTGTTCCAGTCCGTCCTGCACAATGCTGATATACTCCGGTAGGAGGTACCTCTTCTCCGTCAAAGTACGAGTATCTGTCCGTGGAATGTGCTCCCGCAGCCAGAAGCAATCATTCAGCCGTATCTCCAGTTCTTGACCTATATGGGCCGTATAATATAATACCGACAAATAATTGGGCTGCTCTGGTTCGATTCTCATCATGTAGCTGAACCAGCCACCTGTATCGGCTTTGCGCAAGCTGTAGCCATCCCACGTTCCTGCGGAGGTAAGCTCACCCTGCACCTGATGCTCAAGCTCATGCTGATCGTTTCCTACCGGAAGACTATCGATCGTAGCCTTCACCATCCGCCGGTCAGCCTTGCTACGCTTGATATGCTGCTGCAATTCGGGGGAATCCGGCTGCACGAGCTGCCAATAGATGCCGTATCGCTCCCGATGCTGCAGATAATGCGGGGTAAATACGAGACGTTCATCGTCTTCTGTATGACGCAATCTGAAGGACAATTCCCCCTCCTGCTGCACCAAATGCTCAGGCAAGCGTGCAAGCCACTCGTCAGGCGTCATGCCAACTGTCAAAGTGATGAAATCCTTCATTGGCATATGTCGGGTCGGAACGCTCACCATGACTCCAGTCGCGGAGGTGCTCAGATCCTCTTGTCCCAGCGCAGCGCTGAGCACTACCGGACCATAGCGAAAGCCAACCGCATGCTGCGCATCAGGCAACGCCTCATAAGTAATTCTCATCGGAAGCCTGATTCGTACACTGTCGCCATTGGTCCAGTTCCGCTTCAGTGTCAGCCAGCCTTCACGAGGTGTTAACATCACGTTCTCTCCGTTAACCTCCAGCTCCACAGGTGCAGTACTCCAGTACGGTACCCGCACATGAATGGAGCATTCGGCCTGATGCCCCTCCTGGGCCTGGATCTGCAACGTGATCTGATCCGAGGTCGGTACCTGTGCATCTACATGCACCTTCAGGCCTTCCAACTCCCAGTCCACTGTCGAGCTCATGAACTGTGTAATGTATAATGCATGCTCGCCTTCATAATACAGACTGTCATTCAGCTTCGTGAAGCTCTCCATTCCCGTCCCTGTACAGCACCAGAAATGCTCAAATTCTGAGCTGTATACCTTGAAAAATCCCGTCGCCATCGGCTGGAAATACATCGTCATGCCCGTCTCGGGATGCTGGGAGGATAGAATGGCATTGCGGAATGTATTTTCGTAGAAATCAGCGTACTTCATGTCGCCCGTCAGCTTGAACAGCTCCCGGCTCAGCTTAAGCATGTTGTAGCTATTGCAGGTCTCACAAGTGAACGGCGAACGCTTCACATCGAGTTGATCCGGTTCACCAAAGTGCTCCCATTCACTATTGCCGCCAGTCATATAGCTATGATGCTTCACGACCATATCCCAGAAGCGGACGCTCGCCTCCAGATAGAAGCTCTCTCCTGTAAGCTGATAGCGATGCAATGCGCCTAGAAATTTGGGTATCGTCGTATTAGCATGCTTTCCCTGAAGAATGTCCCGCCCCTGCTGCACAGGGTGGAATAAAGTCAGTTCATCGAAGCGGTGGGCTGCTTCCATATGGGATGACTTGGCGGTGATGCGGTACAGGTGATACAATGCATCATTCATCCCTCCGTATTCTACAGCCAGCACTCTGTTGTGCACCTCTTCTGTCCAGCCTAATGCCCGATTAGCAACCCAGTCGCCAAGTCGATCAGCCAATTGATAAGCGACCATATTCTGGGTGGCGTGATATACTGACACAAATCCTGCTATAATCTTATGCATAGTGTACCAAGGTACCCATGCGGGCTTGCCATTCTCTACATGATCGAAGAGGATTTCGGGAAATGCGGAAATGTATCCGTTTTCAAATTGACATAGCTCTAATTCTTCCAATATATACACAAGCCGCTCATGCAGATCATCCTCTTGGGTCGTGGCATAAGCCTGTGCTACTGCCGTTAAATAGTGCCCCAGCGTGTGGCCGCGAATCTCTGTGCTTTCCCAGCCAGGGTAAGGCTCGGCCTTGGGTGAAAGCCCCCTGTTCGTACGAAATGAGGATAATAAGCGATCTGGCTGATAGCGGCGCAAGTAAGCCAGCTCTTTATCAAAAGCGTTGCTACAATATTCATCCTGCAGCCGGACCTGAGCGAGCCGAAGGTCCTTGAGCGGGACGTCTAACAGCGTCTGCTGGACGTTTGCCATAAGCGCTCCACACTCCTGTCATCTTCTCATGCGTCTTACAGTTCTCCCCGTCGGGTGACGTAAGGTTCATTCGATAGTACAGCATAGTCATTTGCCATTGCTTGTCGTCTGACGAGACTCATGCTTACGATATTGTGTTCAGCCGGCTTAGATCTAGATTAGCGTGATTTGCAGCCCGAATAAATAGGGCAACGTTCGAATTAGTGGCAAAAGGTTAGAAAGGATGGTGAAGCAGATGTACAGCTACGAGGTGAATATACAATCTCCGGTGCACATGACGATGACGGGGAAATTCTCTGCTCCCACCGCAGCATGGCAGCATATGGAGCGTGATCTCACCGATTATGAACTGATCATCATGACCCAGGGTTGTCTGTATCTGGAGCTCAATAAGGAGCGGTTCGCTGTCGAACGTGGAGAGTATTTGTTCATGCCGCCATATATGCACCAGCGAGGCTTCAAGTCTTCCGATTGCAGCTTTTACTGGCTTCACTTCTCACCGAATCACGGCATGATCCGTTCAGATCATCCCTTGCACTCCCTTCCCCCAAAAAAAGAGGCTACCATCACGCTTCCTCAGCATGGCACCCTCAGAGACCCCGAGAGGCTAATTGTCATGATGAAGCAGCTGCAGGATTCTGTAAGAAGCTACAACGAGCAGACCTTGAGCAACTATATGTCTACGGCGATTCTTTGCTCCCTTTACAATCAGCTACTACAGCAGGTCCCCGTGGCAGACGGGTCCAAGCAGACACAGCTGTACAATGATATTCTCGACTACATCAAGTGGAATTGGCACGAAAATATGAGAGTGTCGCAGATTGCTCAGCATTTCGGCTATAATGAGAAATACTTGTCACATCTGTTCACCACCATGGGAGGAGTGTCGCTTAAGCAATACATTTTGCAGCAGAAGATGGAAGCTGCCAAGTTCCTGCTTACGGATACGAACAATAATATCGGGGAAATAGCAGGTCAGCTGGGCTATAAGGATGCACATCACTTCATGAAGTATTTCAAGAAGATCGTCGGCTTGACACCTACGGATTTTCGCAATGCTTATGCCAAGCGGCTACTGTATTATGAATAGTCAGGTCATCCCTGTCCAACTGGATTATGTATCTTGAAGCAGTACTTGTCCGGGCAGTGAAGACAGTCAAGGCTCCGGCCTTCATATTCATGAATATGAGGCCGGAGTGTGTCTTCGGAGCCATGTTAAATACCATGTTAGGGCTGACTTGTACAGGTACCCCTTTTGGGTGAATGTGGCTTGCATAAGATTAGGGGGCAATTCCACGTTAAGAAAGAAAAAACCCGTGTCTTGAAAAGACCGGGTTACTTGATGAACTGAAGACGCCTTTTAGAGCTGTGTTGGCTGCCGCTATAAATTGGTTAATTGAGATCCTGCCAAGTCATATTCGAAGAGACTCTAGTTCATAATTCTTCGTGCTATCCACTCAAGCTCGCTGCGATAGGGACTTGCTGGGAACAGCTCTAACAGATCCAACGCATCCATCAGCAGTAAATGGGCTTTGGAGTATGCTTTCGTCATCCCCGATGATTGAAGTACTGCTATCCTTGCTTCCTCCAGCTCCGCTGCGGAAGGCTCCCATGATGAATCCAGCAGCATGCGCTGTACAATGTGACCCTCCTCTAATTCCTCCATCGCATAGATGTACGGCAGCGTGAACCGCCTGCGCGCCAGGTCAATTCCGCGCTGCTTGCCAGATTCGTGTAGGTCTTGGGTCAGATCCTTCAAATCATCCATGATTTGAAAAGCTTGACCAAGCTTCTGACCGAACTGTCCCGCATACCAGCAAGCTCTCTTGCTCCCATCCGCCAGGGCTGCTCCTGCCCGGCAGGACATGGATATCAGCCGCGCAGTCTTGCGATCAATCGTGCGCATATATCGCTGCTCCTGCAAGGTAGGGTCCCTTATATCCGCGTCCACTAAAAGTTCATCGATTTCTCCCTTGCATAGCTCCATCCCTGTATCGAGCACCTGCTGCACAAGCTGAAGATCATGCTCGTTCTCAATCATATGCGTGAACTTCCGGATCGCTTGCACGAACTGCATATCTCCGATCAATATAGCCATCTCCGTTCCTTGTCTGGCATTGATGGTCTCATAGCTTCTCCGGTATGAAGCCGCGTCGATGATATCATCATGGATTAGGGTGGCTACATGAAGCATCTCCAGGGAGACAGCGGCACTGACGATCTTGGATGGAATCCGCTCGGATCCAGCATACTCCTGATTCCGGCACAGCAGCGCGAATAGCAGCAGCAGCCGGGGACGCAATCCTTTCCCTTTCCGATACATCATTTTATCTGCTTCAGATAAATAATGACCTTGTTCCGCAAGGCTCCGTTCCAACTCGCCCTCGAATTCATTCATGGCCGCGGCATACAGGTCATCCGCAGCCTGCTTCACAGGTTGCGCATCTTCAAGCAGCGTATCTTCAGGCTTCACATGTCTGATTTCTCGCTGAACTTTATCCCTCATCTGGATTCCCCCTAGTTCAGCTCCTGCAGGAAGGTCTGTATATCCTGCCAGCCATAAGTCTTATGATGATTCACAAGCAGTGAGATCGTCTCATCTAGGGAAGAACGAAGGTCCTTGTCCGCATATCTGCACAAGCCAAGCAGGAAGAATACGGTATTCCCGATTGGATTCCCTTCTGTCTGCGGGTCGGACAGAGCATGAAGTTCATCCCGTAAACCGGGGCTTTGCTGTAGAATCCTCTTCACCTGCTCCTGATGAACATAATAATGATACACCAGTTGCTGTCCCTTCCCGGTCTGTGCCAGATCGACGAGTATGTGCAGGCCGGATGCTCTTGCAACGGGCGGCTCCACCATGGCATAAGCTGTAGATGCCGAACAGACCTTGAATAGATCATTAACGAAGTTTTCCACCTCATCGATCGCCATCTGGAAGCCTGCAGCGATTTCTTTGGTGATTTCACTCGCCACATAACCTACATCCTTCATGAGCTGGGCAGCTTCCTGCCAGGTCTGCTTGAACGTATTCTTCAGCACATCACCTACCTGCTCGACACTCTGCAGCAGATTTTTGAAGACATAGGATAGCCACTGCTTCACATCTTTGAAGATATTATAGAAGAAATCCTCAATCGTCTGGGTCACAATATCACTAAATTGTGCGAAGGCCTCGGTACTTACATCCAGTTCAAATTGCAGGACATGGAAGTCCTGACCCATCCATTGAAAAGCCAACTTCGCCCGGGCAAAAATATCGACCTTCTCAGAGGTGTTTACGGTTGCCGCATTCCTTATGCTCCCCACTCCAAGATCTACGCTGGCGTCCACGTCTGCCTGTAGTCGGAGATGTCCCAATGCGCCGAAGTCCAGATCCTTGTCTACTCCAAGTCTCACTTCTACGCCCGCTCCAAAATCGGTCAGGCTCTTGAAATGAGCATGAATATCAAAGGAATTCCCGAGAAAATCTCCTTCCTTCACCTCAAATTCAAAGGACTCCTGGGCAGGATCAAAGAACACGTGAATGAGGAACGTAGCTCCCAGCAGCTGTAGCTCCGCATCAATGATAAGATGAGGGTCCTTGTAGGGAGCCGGACGACTGGGGTCGGAATAGGACGACAGCGACAGCTTCGGTCCCTCCTGTCCGCTGGAGCCTGTTAAGCTGAAGAAGGTCTTGCTGCCGATTACGATCGGGCTCATGTCAGCATCAATTGCGATGCCCTTGGACGGCATGATATCGACAGACAGCTCCTCCTCGATGAACAGCAGCTCCAGCTTCCCGTTCACTTTCATGCCGGGTGGGTATAGCTTGTTGGCAATCGTGACCCCACTGTCTGCCAGCACAAAATACACCTGTGCTTCCAACGACACCTGAATTCCCGAATTGCCCATGGACAGCTCGTAATGATTCATGGTTGTTAGATCGGTAAGATGCCACACTTTATCGGCTGTGTTCACTACGAGGTGAATATCACCGCTGGACGAAGGAAGCTGTATTCCCCCGTACTGCTTGAACGCAGCAGATATCTGCTTATATTGGTAATTATTCAGTGCCTCCGCAGTATTTCTGTCCATTACGAAGGTATGTGTTCCCTTTAGCGCTACCTTATCTAGGACTGACTTAAAGGCATCGGGGATATTCGCATCCCCTGCCATGGCATCTGCAATGTTCAGCAGCGATACATCGCTGACCGAACCGGCGAGCATGCTGTTCACCGGATTCTCCAAATCCAGGAAGATAGCGATAGAGCTATCGAAATCCTGGACATCCAGCTCAGCCGTGAACCCGAAGCTTGGCAATCCTTCAAAGGATATTCCCAGCTCCACTGCAACATCGCGAATTTGCAGAACCCCGAACTGCAAAGGCTTATCCCCTTGGTTCAGCATATCGCCCGCCACGAATAGCCCATTCTCAACGATGACCAGCACGACATCGAACCGGGTAGGTTGTCCCTGAATCTGCGTATGCAGGCTCCCCATCAGGAAAAAGCCAATGTCCCCGTTTTGCAGCATGCCTCCAAATTGCGCTGTAAGGGAAGTAACCTTATTGATCTGACTCGTTACCGACAAAGTCAGCTTCGCATTCTCGGCTGGATTCTCCCCGACAAACAGTGCAAATCCCAGTTCCGTATCCTGTGGGATATGCAATAGCTCGGCAATCGCTCTCGTGACTTGATGCATGGACAGTGTAGTCTCTGCGTAAATGTATATGCCTGCCTGTATTCCACCTGCCTGCTCCGGCAGCTGGATCTTCTTCGTCTTAATGTTGGGATTCTGGAACTTCGCCATATCCGGAAATTGGAAATTAGTATCCTGGATGGATGAAAAGACCAGTAGTGCGCGGTCATACGGGAAAATGCGCTCGAATAGAGATAACCCACTTAATCCATTCATGGTGGAGGCCTGCTGAACGAGCTCCAGCCCTGCCACGAATCCCCAGCCATTGGTGGTCTTCCGAAGCTCAAAGGCCATACTGCCAAAGCCATCCAGCTGTGTTGCGAAAGCAAAATCATAGATCTGGCCTGTCTTCTCGATTAGTAACGTAGACTGAGTGAAGGTGAGGTCAAATGGCAAAGGAATCCCATCATTAACCAGCCAGTTGATGAGCGAAGACAAGGAGATACTGTCGATTCCGCCACGAATACTGAAATCGCCATTCAGATCATATGCAGCTTGAACGGACACGTGGTCATCAATAATGATCCAGCCACTCAGGCTCCCACTCGAGCTGCTCGGCTGAAGGGATTTGTTCAGGAACACCTCGATGTCCTCCAGCCTGATTCCGTTCTTGCCGATCTCGATAATCCATGGTGTCTTCTCGGCAATAACGAATCCCAGTGACATGAATTGATTCGGCAACGCATTCAGGTACAGCTGGTTAACCTCAAGGTCCGTCAGTTGTACACCGGATGGCAGAAATGAATTAAACGTGGACAGCGGAAGCTTCTCCGTCTGCACCAGATGACCGTAGATGTAAAAGTCAGGAACATCGGTGCCGATCTCTATCGGAACACCTGCCACCTCCAATGTCCCTGACAAGCTCACTTGCAGGCTTCGCTGGGAGGAATTGAACGGTGACATCACATAAAAGGTAGCCTCGATATTCTTCACGTAGATTTCGCCAAGCGTCTCCCATTCAGCTTCCGGCAAGCCTACTGTCAGATAAACGTATTTCACCTTGATCCCTGTACGCAATCCAAAAGAAAGTGCGATCGAAGCACTCTTCAATTCGATACTGCCAAGCGCATCGCCAAGCTTCTTCAATTCGTTCGGTAGAGATGCCAGCAATCCGTCATCTCCCGATCTGTCATTTCCTGTAAAGTCGACCAGCTTGGTGAGCTTACTAAGCGTAACACCGCTAAAATCATTCGTGAACACGACACTCGGCACACCGAGCAGCAGCTCGGAGGTGAATGTATCGCTGATTCCGGCACTTGGTGCTTGAATGACGCCAGTGATGGCAAGTACTGGTCCATAGCTGGGATTATGAGTAAGCCAATCGGTATCTGTAGGAGAGTACAAATGAATCACTGGAGCCTGCAACTGCAGTGTAGCTCCAAAGGAATGTCCCGGTCCAACACGACCTTGTAGTGTGATCCCATATACCGTCCAGTCCGCATCCCAAGGGTACAGCTTGGGCGTCTCGGGAAGCGGCACAATGGTTACCCCTTGCAGCGGAGGTGGCTTGATCGTCCCGTACAGCACAAAGCTTGGGTCCTGACCAAGCAGTGTCTCAAGCCATTGAATCGAAGCAGGCGGCATACAACTGCCTACAAAGTTGATGCCCTCTTCAAGTAATGCTCCGTGTACAGCCTCCTGCTGCGAGTGCGTGGTGACATAATAATAACTGTTCATCAGACGCAGCTCAGCTAACGGGGATACACCAGGATCGGCCAGCGAATTCCTGAAATCCTGCACTACCGGTAAATTTGGAAAGCTGCGGGCGAATGTCCACGTCTGTATATCCGGCTGATCTCCGATGAGCTGATACCGCAGGGTAAGACGAATATCCTGATGGTCTGGTAGCCAGACAATCTCAGCACACAGCGGTGCCTGATCCACGCTCAGAAAGGATGAGCCTCGTCCTTCGATCACAATCGTATTGCCGCCATCGTCACCTGCTCCGGCTTGTGCATCGGAGATGACAATCTCTTGATTCTGATAATAAGCAAGCAGGAACTTGTTCATCGTAGGGGTTGGAATCGTCGTGCTGTTCAACCGGACCTGTCCATTTTTTATTTGCAGTAATTGTCGTAATGTCTGTATATCCATATTCGTTCACTCCTGGTCCTCATCCTCGTCTGCTTCAGTCCATACCGTAAAGCCGACAGGTCTGGATTGCGTCGGCTCCGCGAGTGTCGTCACCAAAGGCATATGGTCGCTGATGATCTTAGCTCTCTTCATGGCCTCTTGCACTTCGGACCGCGTGACAATCTGAAATTGTGGATTATTCTGGATATCGTCGAGTATGACATAAGGAACGCATACTTTCATGTTGAAATTCCCAGCTAGATCGCGTATAAATACGTTGTCATAGGCACTGGCTAGAAAAGCTTCGTCATAGTCACCGGTAGCCACCATTTTTATGCGGTTATTCTCATCCTTCATAAATGTTTTCAAGGTGGTAAGCGTTGTACGTTCACCGTCAAACAATCCCTTGAAGTTCAATTGAGTGAGAGGCTGATACACAGCTGCCGCTTCGGTGTTATAATTAAAATCGCCGGATATGACCATCTCCTGAATATTCGTATTCTTCGTGATAATAGTAGCCAGATTCGCAAGGATCTGAATGGTTCTTGCCTTCTGATGATTTTTCGGCTGGGGAGCATGCCACAAGAGACAAGTAACCGGTGTGTTACTCCCTTTTGCGACGGTCTTCCAATAGAGGGGGACACGGTCCTGGAATGCGATTTGCCATTGGTCAGCAATGTCCGCGTCCTCGATATCCACTTTGGAGGTATCCCAGAATATAGCGTATTTATCCGCCTTTTTCTTCTCCTTGTGAGTTTCGGCGACACTGCGTTTGGATACGATGACATCCCAGGTTCCGCTCTTGTTCTCTCCTTCTAGAATATCATTAATTGCATCTTTCAGTTGTACGCAGGCTCTCTCTCCATCCCCGAGTGTCACTTCCATGACACCAAGCACGGTGGCCTCCATGTCCAGAATTAGACGGGCCATCCAGCAGACGCTCGTCATACTCCTGAACACCTCCTTGGCAGCATGCTTGTTGGAGAATTTCTCAATATTCCACGACATATAATCAAATAATTCAGCCATCATCTCACCACACTATTCCGAATTTCCGCTGCGCCACCACTGCTTATTCAACAGACTCTCCAGTAAGTCATACAATTGTACATTGGCTAGAGCCGCTCTTATGCGTTCCCCCATCAACTCCCCCACAAAGGACATTTGTCCGATTCTCTCGATCACCTTGCGAACTGTTGCATTCTCCGAAACCTTCCATTCACTGTGAAGTGGCGAGAGATTAGGTGTGACCTTCAGCAGCTTGAAGTCATCCCTTGTCTGCGAATACGCACATTCCAGCTCAAAGGTTATCGAATCCAGGCTCCAGAAAGTTTTCTCTCTCGTCACAACTGCCAGTAAAGGCTCCTGCTGCAGCCAGTGATGATCCTCCTCTGTATCCCCCAAGGTTGCATAAAATTGTTCCGCATCCGTATGCGCCTCGGCGTACGCATCACGAATATAGTCCGGCAATCCTGGTGCTTGCGATAGCTCCAGTAGCGTTGCGTGCTCGCCTGACCCATCATGTACAGACGATGTAACGACCCTATCCTTCTCCACGGCCGACATGACAGATTGCACGGTCATCGGCTCACGATAGTTCTGCGTCGTGGATGCAAAGCCCCGGATGTGCGCGATGAGCTGGTCATACGGATTCGGAGCAGGTCCCTGGTAGGTGGCCTTGCCTCGCAGCGCATCTGCATACAGCAGCCCCTCCATATAGTAGGAATGTCTTTGGAATGCATTGTCTCCAACCTTCTGTCCAGCATCAGCGGGATGGCTTGCAGCGACGGACGTAGCCTGCATGCAATCCTTCGTATTGATCGTTCCCTTGCTCGGATCACCCGGATCGACCTGTGTCGTCTTGCGCGGCCACTGCATGGCGAATACACTCTTCTTGGACTGAAGGATCTCGTTAATCGTATCATTATCGCTGTCGAACCAATGCGTCAGCATCTTCCCTTGCTCAGAACCGGACTCCAGTTTGGATTTGTAGTCTCGTGCCAGGTCCAGATTCCCCCTGGCATCCGACTGAACTGTTTCCATCGTCAGATGGGCATCTACGCCGAATAGTCGGACCATTGATTCGGCGACTCCCATCGTCTGCACGGACTTGGCATCTCTTGTAATGGTAAAGTCCATGCTCAGACTTCCGCCATTCACATCCAGATATGCCGTGAATGCGGAGTCTGTGTGATTCCCTTCCGGATGCACGGTGATCCCTTTCAGACGAACAGCCGGGATATGCAGCCGGATGGAATCCAGAGTCAAGGACAACACGCCATCCTCCCGATCGCGGTGCACATGAATCGGCCCAAGCTTCGGAAGAGGAAGTCCCTGATCGCCGGTTATGAATTGAGCTGCTTGCTCCAGCACGGAAGACCATGCTTCATGTATACGATGTTCCCATTGGCTATTCATACGCCACGCTCTCTTCTCTATTCATTCAGTACGGATTCTACAGCCTTCTTGATCGGGGTGAGAAAGTCAATTCCACTAATCGTATTTCGCAGGCTATCGTTAATGCGAGATTGAACACAGGGCAGATTGCCATGCAAAGCACTGCTATGAGGCAATGAAAAGGAAATGTTTCTCGCAGTTGCTTTTCCATTAGCCACATTGGCACTTTTGTCCGTTAGTTGCAGATCAAACGATACAGTCAAAGTATTAATGGAGGCCGAAAAATCCGAATACGTATTTTTGATATGGGACGGCAGCCAGCTTCCCGTACCACTCACATAATATTCTTCGTGCCAGGAGGAAAATCCGAAGCTGAGCGCAGAGACCATTGCACATGAATAGCTTCCATTACCATTGTCCTTGAACTGCGTAATGGAGGTCGTCACACGATTGACATGACCACCTTTGATGGATACTTCATAATCGGATACTTCAATGCCTAGCCCAGGGATCATCTTTACCTTGGCTGATTGATCAGGGACGGGGATACTGGACGCTCTGTCGCTTATAGCTTTTTGGATTTTTTTCTTCAGTAGGTCATCCAGATTTCCCAGTGAGCCGCTAATAACATCAACTGTGCCTGAATTTTTTACAATCGGGATTAAAATTTGACTCATGATATCACCTCATTGATTTTTTTGGTTATTTTGTCGGCGAAGACCTGGCGAATGGACTCCCCATTCAAAGCTCCGGACAGCTGTGCAGTCATCTGACCGATCGTTGTCTCCATATTCAGAGCCTGCTCCGCATAGAAGTTCCAATCCTCATGCTCCGTAATGTCAACCGAGATCGATATGTTCCGGTTATCCTCGATAAAGGCCAGGGCATCAAATTGAATCTGATCCACCATCGCCGTTATCTTCTGTCCATCCGTGTTCATCTCGCCAAGTACCTTAATATAGGCGGTTCCAACGATTGCTGTGAAAGTTCCCATACCCGTTGCTGTAAAATCATGCTTCCCGGCGGTACCCTCAGGATAACGGCATTGCTGGTCCAATCGGAAATCGCCATAGAAGGTCAGTGAGGAAGTCTGGTCCGGCTTGGTAAACGTAAAAGAGAGTTCAAAGTGATTCACGTCACGATACACAGGCTCTTGATAAACAACGATATTGGATAGTCCTTTGACCATCATGTCTGTCAGCTTGATCCTGGGATACCCATTACACGCCGGCTGGACATCCTCGTCCGGGCGGAGACAAATGATGTCGTCGGTTTCCGTTACCTGGTCGACATTCATGGCCCCAAAGGAATAGGGTTCCAGTGACATCTCCTTGATCAGACTGGGTAAATAGAGGCCTGACTGCGGATCGGACATCTCATGAGACACATAGCGTCCAAAAAAGGTCATAATAGGATCGGCTGGGGAAGCGCTCACATTACCTCCTGACCATCTCATATGGTATTGATTGCATCTGTAAGCAAGTCCGAGAAGCTTTGCAGTGTCTGAGACTCGGCTAATTTTCCGGAGAGTAAGTCTACCAGAATATTCAGATGCTTCTCTTCATTTAACTTGTTCTGAACCAGAGCGTTCCAATTCGGATCTGCACCGAGAACACGGACATTCACCTGCAGGGATGCTGTATAAGGCCTGGCCACTTTCAATTGCAGATGGTTAACTGTAGCCTGTAGTCTGCTTCCCTGCTCGGTGAAGGTAATCTTGGCACCTATTAAGGCCTTTTTGACTGTTGCGTCGAAGTCACAGGTCAGGGTCTCTCCCGTATCCTGCATGAGGATAAGAGTTCCTGTAATACAGATCGAATCCGGCTCGGGCAGGGCTGTAGAGAACTGAGCCTCGGCTGAAACGATCGAATCATGCTCGACAGATGGCTCACCGACAATAGCTACATTGGAAATGCCAGTAATGGTGGCCTGCTTAAGGACTGCTTTCAAATGATTGAATAGATAGGGCAGTTGTTGCTCCTCGATCACCCAGGGGTCATAGACGGGATTATGCTGGGCGCGGATGAGCTTCGGTAGGAAAAGTGGTGAGTCAGGGCGATTGAGTTGCTTGGACAGATATGACACTGCAAAATCTAAAAAACCCAACAGTACACCTCACTTTATGCTATATGATTGATCGCCTTCGTAATTAATTCACTAAAGCTATGTAGAGTCTGAGGTGAAGTGAGCTCTCCTTGAATCTTCTCGTAGATCAGCTTGAGCTTATGGTTCTGATTGATTCTGGCATTGAGGAATTGATCATAGTTGGGGTCTATATTCACACTCACTTTCATTATATCTGTGAGCTTGTCCGGTGGGTGAAGGCGGATCTCTTGAACATCGGCTTGGATTTGGTCTCCATGATCACTCAGTTGGATCTGGACGCGCACGGTGGCCTCCGTTAAGTCAGCGCTGAATGCACCGGACAACCGCTGACCGTTATCATTCTGGATCAAGGTCGCAGTGCCCGTGATATGAATGCTTGCTGGCTGCTTTAATGCCTTGAGAAACACCCCGTCTCCTGATATCACATTGTTGTCGCTGACCATAGGCAGGCCTTGTACACTGGCGTTCGATAATCCGGTAATCTTCAGCTTCGTGAACGTACCGGACATGCCGTCGATGATGTTGGAAATGGACCAGCTGTTGACTTCATAGGGATCATAGGTGGGGGCTCTTTGCTGTTGGATCAGATGAGGTAGGAAAAAGGCGGATGCGGGATCGTTCAGCTTTCGTGACAGCAGTTGCACCAGGAATCTAAGTAAGTCACTGGATTCGCGGGCTTCCGGGAACCGATTCAGGATAATCGTTCGCAGTTGATTCGTAATGCTCCTCACTCCTTTCGTTCAGGATACTTCTTTGCTTAATATTCGAGCTTTTTCGCAATAACCCTTCAAAATTCTCCTAATATTTTATATATATTTGATGATATTGCCTTCTGCTTGTACAACTGAAATAAAACAACCGTTCCCGATAAAATATCGGAAAACGGCTGCTGAACATGCTCTATTTTCGTTTGAGCTTTGTAACCCTTGATGATGTACTATGACATTTTCACCAAGCTGTAGCTCTTCTTGCCTTTACGCACGATAATGAAGCGGCCACCGATCGCTTGCTCGGCTGTAATCTCCACGGCAATATCACTTACACGTTCGCCATTGATGGAGATCGCTCCCTTGGTAATGTCCTCACGTGCCTGGCGTTTGGAAGGCTCGATGCCAAGGTCCACCAGCCAGTCCACTATATTCTTAGCGTCTTTGGACGCCTCGTAGGTAGGCATTTCCTTGAAGCCCTGTTCAATTTCATCCGCCGTCAGGGAACGAATATCGCCACTGAACAATGCAGCCGTAATCCGCTTGGCTTGCTCCAGCATCTCTTCTCCATGTACGAAGCGAGTCATTTCCTCAGCCAGCATCTTCTGCGCCTCACGCTTGTGCGGCTCGGTCTCGACCTTCTGGGCCAGCTCATCAATTTGCTCCTTCGACAAGAAGGTGAAGTATTTCAGATATTTGACGACATCCCGATCATCGGAGTTCGCCCAGAATTGGTAGAATTCATAAGGTGTCGTCTTCTTCGGATCAAGCCATACTGCTCCACCAGCAGTCTTGCCGAACTTCGTACCATCTGCCTTCAGCATCAGCGGGATCGTCAGGCCGAATGCCTTGGCTTCGGCTCCTTCTTTCTTACGTATGAAATCCAGTCCACTCGTAATGTTCCCCCATTGATCCGATCCACCAATCTGCAGCTGTACATCCTCATTTCTGAACAGATGCAGGTAGTCCAGCGATTGCAGAATCTGGTAGGAGAATTCCGTGAAGGAAATACCGCTATCCAGTCGGCTGGACACGACATCCTTCGCCAGCATTGTGTTGATACTGAAATTCTTGCCGTAGTCCCGCAGGAATTCAATAACATTGATCTTGTGTGTCCAATCGTAGTTGTTCACCAGACGAATCTGGTTGTCGCCTTCCGTCACGAACAGCTTCTTCATCTGCGCCGTGAGAGCATCGACGTTAGCTTGGACCTGCTCCAACGTCTGCAGGGAGCGCTCTGTCTGACGACCACTCGGGTCGCCGATTGTACCTGTCGCCCCGCCAATCAGAATAACAGGACGATGTCCTGCAAGCTGGAAGCGCTTGAGTACCATGAACGGAATTAAGTGACCAATATGCATACTGTCGCCGGTCGGGTCTATACCACAATATACGGAGACGGCTTTCTCATCCGCCAGGGCTCTTAGCCCTTCTGCATCCGTCTGTTGGTTAATAGCATCACGCCATTCAAGTTCATCAATAATATTCATGATCTTCATCCACTCCTTCAATTTGTCGCATTCACTTATAACGAGTCCCCTACACGGTGTAAGGCATGAGTGGCCTGACAGCCATTGAGAGTAGCTGCTCATGTTCACAACTTAAGGCATTCGTTGAAAGACAAAAAAATCGTCCCTACGTCTATTACAGACATAGGGACGATTATATAACCGTGTTACCACCCTGATTGCATCCAGCACATGACGGAAGTCTAGCTTGCCGCCTGCTGTGGATACCACTCTTCTGCGAGTTAACGTTCGCAGCGTCCGCCCAGGGTTAACCGGGATACTCCAGAGTGTAATTCGCGTGCTTCATGTGTACCGGGTCTCATCCACCCCCGGCTTTCTGGAACAGGGATCAAGCAGCTACTGGGCTCTTTCAACGCATATCGTGTATAAGATTACAGACAGTATAAGTGAAACGGCGAACCGATGTCAACCAACGCATGTATGAGATTTTGTACTCATTTGTCTTTCAGCTCAATATCGAACGTATTCCCTGGATTCCCGCCAAACACAATCATTCCTTTTGCAGGAAGCTGAACTGAAGTATTATCGCTGATGACGGAGGAATGGATCATAAGCCCCTGCTCATCATAGACAACAAAGTCTCCGCCTTGCTTTGCATTGACCGTCAGGGTGCGGTCTGCTGTTGCTTCGCTTAACTTGAACCACTGTGCATAGCCAGTAGATGGAATCGTTACTGTCGATGCGCCATCAGACTTCAGCGCCCCAATGGCATCTTCACGGATGTAACGGTAGCCTCTCATATCCATATATTCCGTCTGGTCCTGCTGCGTGAAGCGAAGATGATACGTATCCCTTCCTATCATGACTGGAATCTCCAGGATATTCAGGGCCTGATTCGCATCCACAATCTTGTTGCCGTTGGCATAGCCGTCAGCCACAACAAGCTTCTGGGTCGTAACTTCAGGACTCAGGAAAAATACGGAGTTAATCTTCTCGTCCAGCACATAATAGGTCTTGCCGTTGCGCTCTTCCCATACGCTCTGATCCGACGCATCCACTGGATTGGCTGGCAGCTTTTGCGCCTCAAAATAGGACATGACCGTCTGGCCGATCGCACCAAAGTCCAATGTTCCGTTCACTTGCAAATAGTCGTTGCCATTGCTGGCCCGCTCGAAGCTGATGCTGACTTTGCCATCAGAACTCGTGAATTGCTTCTCGCCTGTATAGACATAGGTTGCTGCAGGGATCAAGCCGTCCATCAAGGCCGGAAGCTTAACTTCCCCGTCCTTTACGAGAATATTCAACGTAGCTCCCATCGTTCCATACAAGCCGGAGTGCGAGGACAGTTCAGCAGGCATGACTTCCTTCACAGGCGCTGCGAGCTTCGCATTATCTCCGCTTGTACTCTTGGTCTCTTCCTTGACCTTGATCTTCCCCTTCTCCTTCAATACCTCCATCAAGACACTGGAAGCAAATATACTGTTATAAAAGGAGGATCCTCCTGAGGTAACTACAGCCATCGACAACTGCTCCTCGGGCAATGTAACCAATACGGAATGGTACAGAATGGTATCTCCACCCTTGGATAGAGCCGTAATACCGTAATCACTGAATGGGGCAAGCCGGACGGCATCCCAGCCAAGGCCATAGTTGAAAATGTTGCGCTCCTCGCTTACCCATACTCCTCTGCGATACTCAGGATATTGCATCGCTGCTGCTGCCTGCTTGGACAGCATATCGGGTCTATTCCCGATCAGCACTTCAGCGAACTTCGTTAGTTCCTCGGCCGTAGAGTACAGCCCCCCTGTACCAAGTACATTCGTGCTCTCGATAGGAAGCTTTTCATCCACCCCGGGGAAGGCTGTGCTCGCCAGTCGATCCCGATCGAAGGCATTCAGCGGTGTTTTGGTAGCACTCAGCTTCAGGGGCTTACTAATGTGGGTATCCAGAAATTGCGTATAGCTCATCCCGCTGACCCGCTCCACCATGATTTCCAGCAGCTGGAAGGAATCATTGCTGTAGACCGAAAATGCACCAGGATCGGATTTTAAATCTTCCGTTTTCAGCTGTGTCAGCAGCTCGTCATGTGCATACGTATCTGAATCATCGAACAGTATTGAATTTTTGTAATGCATGCCATGCAGACCAGATGAATGATTCAGCAGCATGCGTGGAGTAATGCGCTTGTAGCGTTCATCTGCCATACTGAACTCTGGCAGGTAGGTGGTGAGTGGTTCATCCAGCTGGACCTGGCCCGAATCCACCAGCATCATGGTCGCAGCGGATACGTACATTTTGCTGACAGAGCCGATGCCGAATATCGTATCCGGCTCAATCTTCACCAGTTCACCCTCTGCCCCCTTACCGATCCCTTCTGATAGTGTAATCGAACCCCGATCCATAACGGCATACTGTACACCTTGCACACCATAGTTCGCAATGAGCTCCTCCGCTAGGTCGCGAGCCACCTTCTGTATGCGATCATTGCTCTCCTGAGCGGTAATAACCTGGCCTACAGGCATGGTGAATAACAGGATTGCCATCAGTGCCAAGCCTAACTTCTTCATTCTTACTCCTCCTCTTCTGAACTATGCTTTTTGCATGCATCCATCATATGTGAGAGTACTATGCCTGGAACAAAATTAACCTTGAAATGACGTAAAGAATCCCTGAACAGCATCCTGTCCAGGGATTTTTTGCTCATAAATTATGAAAATGGTATAAAAACCATATTATTAAAGGTTCTCTGTTCACTCTCGATCGTCATGTTGCCACCGTAATGCTCACAAATACGCGAGATGTTCGTCAGGCCAATCCCGTGGAATTCTACATCAGGCTTTTGGCTGATCAGGTCAGGCGCTGACTGCTCCATTTGATTGCGGATATGGATCATGAGGGCCGACGCAGTAGAATGAATTTTGATGACAATGTGGCGATCCTCTGCTATTCTGATGCATTTGGAGGCCTCAATGGCATTATCCAGCATATTGCCGAGCACGACACACAGATCATAACGTTCGATGGGCAGGTCATGCGCATGAAGAGAAAGCCTCGTATCGATCCGGATACCGTTGGCTTGCCCAATCTGGAGAGTATTCGTGACTAGTGCATCGATAACGAGATTGCCAGTGTTCACACGCTGATAGGCATCCTCAATTTTATGTAAAGTAGTGCGAATATGCGCCTGAGCTTCCGCTGGCTGATTGCGGTTCAGACATTCCTCTATGTACAGGAACTGTTGATTCGTATCATGAATAATCCGCTTGATATTCTTGAAGCTGTGAACGGTCTTCTCATAGTTCGCATCCTGATAATCCATCTGCTGTTGAAGCTGGGCGTTCTCATGGAGCAGCTGGAACTTCTCAATAATATTATCGAACAGGTACACAATCATGACGTTCAGGAACAAGAGCCCGAAGACAGATATCAGATAATATACATTCTTCTCGCTATTCGAGGACAAGACATTGACCTGAAAGATACTGATCAACGGCACACTCAAAAACAGCAAATAATAGCGATTGTGCAGTGGCAGGCTCCGGCGCCTCGCCATCCAGCGTATCGCAGCAATGACTGCGAACATGATAATACAGCTTAGCAGCAACGTGATTCCGCTCGTTAGGAGTACATATTGCCCCTGAAAATCGGGATTGCTGGAGGCCTTCATATCCATCGCTGGGTACAGAACATAAAGTGTTCCCATATGCACAAGCGTGATAAGGACACTATACAGGATGGAGAATAGAACTTTCAGCTTCAGCTCAACACGGTATGCTCCGGTCATACTGAATATGACCATTAGAGCCATCACAGATGCTACAGCAGACGGCAGATCCATTTGCAGATACAGCATGTCCAATACCACAAATACAGCACAATAGATCAATCTGGTCGGCTTACGCGCAGCTTTCCCGAATACGGAATCATAGTACAGATTCAGCTGAAAACACATGACAAGCACAACACAAATATGAAGCAGCAGATAGTATCCGTTCATACATCCATACTCGTAACCATGAATTTGGTGTAGGCGTCCTTGACTTCCTTGAGCTTGGATCTGCCGATCGGAAGCTCCGCTCCATTAGACATAAGCACGCTTCCGCTTGTAAATTTCCTGACATGGGACAGGTTAATGATAATGGACCGATGGATCTGCAGAAAATGGTACTCTTTTAGGCCAACCGCGTAATTGGATATCAATCCTCTGCTCTCATGGCTCCCTTCCGTTGTGACAAATTGCAACTGGCCTTTGATCGTCAGGCTCGCCACCGCCTCAATGGAGATAATGTCGTCATGCTTCAGCACCAGCTCCTCGGATGCGGACTTGATGATCAGGAGCCGATTGTCCATTCCTTGAAGATAGTGGCACAGCTTGAGCATTTTCTCTTCAAAGACCTCTGTCTTAACTGGCTTGAGGATATATTGAAAAGTCACGACATCGAAGCTCTCCAGCATATATTCAGCATAGCTCGTCAGGAATACGATCTGCTCATCGCGTCCCCCCAGCTCCCGAATGGCCCGTGCGGTATCAATCCCACTCAGACCAGACATTTCTATATCCAGAATGAGAATGTGAAATGAGGCCTCTGTCTGCCGATAGTGCTCCAAGAGCTGCTCCCCCGAGCTGAACTCCTCAATCGCGAACTCCACGCCTGACTTGACAGACAGGCCCACAAGCATGGTCCTGACCCGTTCCCTTTGTCTCTCTTCATCATCACAGATGGCTATGCTATACATGAATGTATTCCTCACTTCCTGAAGCTGTCTATCTCCAACAGTATACAATGAATAGGCAGTGGCATCCCCTATAAAATTCCTTCGCCTACTCTGCATCTGTGGAATTTGTACGCCAACAGCCGCAATCTACGGTCAACATCTACCGTTAATTTTGCGGCTGCAGGATCAATATTAACACTGTATATGTCCAGATATGTCCAGCGAATGGGTGGAGTCCTCTCATAGAGCAGCTGTGCCCGTCCATTTTGCTTCGGTCCAGGGTACTCGTTCGCTAGTTATATCAGTGAATCGTCTAGCCCGCGAGACTCTGTGTATATTGCCGTATGTCCCGAATCAGTTGCTCGACATGCTCTTGTCTGGTTGCCCAGCTCGTGCAGAAACGCACTGCACTATGCGACTCATCGACCTTCTCCCAGAACGAGAAGCTGTATCGATCCCGCAATGATTCCAGCAGGTGGTCAGGCAAAATCGGAAATTGCTGATTCGTTGGCGATGCATACCGGAAGGCGATGCCCTCCGCCTTGAGCGCATCCTGAATCATCATAGCCATCTTCACGGCGTGTCTGGAAATGTCCAGGTACAGTCCATCCTCGAACAGAGTCTCGAACTGGATGCCGATCAGCCTTCCCTTGGCGAGCAGCCCGCCTTTTTGCTTGATGATGTAGCGGAAGTCCCGCTTGAATTCCTCTTTCAGGATGACAACGGCTTCGCCCAACAGCGCCCCTATCTTGGTACCACCAATATAGAAGACATCACAGAGACGAGCCAGATCAGCAAGCGTCACATCGCAATCCCGGGCAGCCAGAGCATAACCAAGGCGTGCACCGTCAATGAATAGCGGGAGTGCATTCGCACGGCACACTTGATACAACGCCTCCAGCTCAGCCTTGCTGTAGACGGTCCCATTCTCGGACGGCTGTGAGATGTAGACCATTCCTGGCTGTACGCAATGCTCGGCAGTCGTATCATTAGCGTGTGCGTCATACAATTCTCGTACCTGCTCTGCCGTAATCTTCCCATCATCGCTCGGCAAGGTGAGCACCTTGTGCCCTATCGCTTCAATCGCACCCGTCTCGTGAACCGCGATGTGGCCCGAAGTGGCAGCAATCACTCCCTGATGAGGACGTAGAATGGAGGAAATCACCGTCAAATTCGTCTGTGTTCCCCCTACCAGGAAATGAACATCCGCATCCTCTCGCGCACAGGCCTGACGTATGTAGCTTCTTGCCAATGCACAGTGCTCATCTGTCCCGTAGCCGCTCGTCTGCTCCCCGTTCGTCTCTACCAGACGTGCCATAATACGCTCATGGGCTCCCTCTGTATAATCACACTCAAATCTAATCATCGTATGCTCACTTCTCCCTCTTCTCCAGCTTCTCCTGTATTGTCATTATGGAGGTGTGTATCTCTCTAATATCTTCCTCACTCAATCCGCGCATCAGGAGCAGGATCTGTTCGTCGGACCGCTCGTTCAGTTCGTGATAGAGATCTAATCCCTTCGGTGACAATCTCAGCAGACTCACACGACTATCTGCAGCAGAGTCTTGCTTGATGAGATATCCCAGCTTGCAGAGCTTGGTGACGATCCGGCTCATATAGCTTCGATCAATCGTCAGCGCATCGACAAGGCTGTTCGCAATGCACTCACCTTGAATGCCAATCTCAATAATGACCCGTGCCTCTGCCCAGGAATGTCCTGTGCCCAGAATGTGTCTGTCCATGACCCCAAGCGTATTGGTGTAATAACGGTTGAAGCGTCTAATGTCTGCGATCATGTCCCTGCTGATCTGACCAGCGTCGATGATGATCCCTCCGTTCCTTTTGTGGACTTAGTCAACTAATATATTAGTTAGATATTGTGGACATTGTCAACAATAATTCTTTTGAATAATTCACCGCTATCAGGCTATGAAATGCTATTGGGAAGATTACATGATATAATCTCGGGGAGGATAAGCTAACAGAAGACATCCGATGCTTGACTGGCGTGTTCTCTGCGACCTATTGTACTCATACTAGAACAAGCTTGCAGAAGCTGCTGTGGCACAGACCAGTGCAACAGATCATTTTAACGGGAGTGATGGAATCCATGATTCACAAGCTAGGTCAAATTATGTTATATGTGAATAATCAGGATCAAGCCGTACAATTCTGGACAACCAAGCTGGGATTCAATGTTGTATCAGAGGAACAGATGGGTGAGATGAGATGGATTGAGGTTGCTCCGTCAGACTCAGGCACCAGCATTGTGCTTCATAACAAAGAGCTTGTCGCCAAGATGTCTCCAGAATTGCATTTGGGCACTCCTTCCCTCATGTTCTATTCCGATAAGCTGGAGGAGCTATACAGCAGCCTGACCGCCAAGGAAGTCACCGTTGGAGAAATGGTCGAAATGCCCACTGGCAAAGTCTTTAATTTTGCAGATGACGAGGGCAATTATTTTGCAGTGTTGGAGAAAAAGCAGTAGCTTTGAGCCACATTCAGACTTGAACTATAGCTAGCGTGATAGTAGGCTTCGCTCTAAGCCTTAATGACAAATACTCCTGGCGACATGGACAGTAGGAGTAAACGCCAACGGAGAGCATTCAAATCCTACCGCGCGAATACATGAAAAAGACTCCGAGCCCATGTTACTGGTTCGGAGTTCTTCTACTTTTATATTTATATCGTGAATAGGCCGTACTTAATAGATAGAAATCAATGACTTGGTATAATCGTGCCGTTCCTCGTACAACAACTGCTCCCGGTCGAATTGATCCACCAGCTGTCCTTCATGCATAACCATAATGCGATGGCTCAGCTGATGAACGGCTGCAAGATCATGCGAAATGAACAGATACGATAAGCCTAATGCTTCTTGCAGCTCCTGCAGCAGCTTAAGTACAGCTCCCTGCGATAGTACGTCCAGACTAGCTGTCGGCTCGTCCAGCACGACCAGGTCAGGCTCAATACTGATCGCTCTTGCGATCGTCACCCGTTGTCGCTGGCCACCACTCAGCTCATGCGGATATCGCTCGGCCAGTGAGGCAGGCAGCTCTACTGCTTCCATCAGCTCTTGAATGAAAGCCTTACGAGAGGTACATGCAAAATGAGACAGCTTCAGCTCATGCTGATATTGCAGATAGGGATCGAGCAGGGAATCCCGAATTCGGAGTCTCGGATTCAACGCTGCACTTGGATTCTGGAGTACCATTTGCATACTTTTGCGATAAGGGCGCAGCTCTCGTTCAGATAAGCGCTCAATCGCCTTATCATGAAAGCGGATTGTCCCTTCAGTAACAGGCTCAATTCGCATCAGGCAACGGGCGAGTGTACTCTTGCCACAGCCACTTTCCCCGACCAGCCCAAGACATTCTCCTCGCTTCAAACCGAAAGATACACCGTCAATGGCGAGCCTGCCACTCGTGTATCGTTTGCTTAACTCTTCCACAGAAAGCAAGATATCTGTCATCGTGCCACCTCCTGTGCTTCTGAAGCATAGACCACAGATGTACCTAGTACGGGGGCAGCAGCAATAAGCTGCTTCGTATATTCGTGGCGCGGATGACTCAGCATTTGCTCGCTTCCCCCGGATTCTACGATCCTGCCCTCCAGCATCACCGCGATCCGGTCAGCATAGCGTCTGACAAGACGCCAATCATGAGTAATGAACAGAATGGCACAGCCTGTCTCCTGCTGCCGCTGCTTCAACAGCTCGAGAATGCGATGGCCTGTCATGCTGTCCAGGGCAGTCGTCACCTCGTCCGCAATCAGTACATCTGGGGAAAACAATAAGGCTAGAGCAATCGAGATACGCTGCAGCTGTCCACCACTTAACTGAAATGGATACCGCTGCGCCATACCAGCTTCCAGCCCAACCGAAGTCAGTGCTTCTGCAGTCCGTCTGCGGCATTCCGCTGTTGTCACCTTGGCATGAGTTCGTATGTACTCCACAAAGTGCTGTTCAATGGTTCGAAACGGTGTGAAGGAACCCTGATAATCCTGGAAAATGTAAGCCAATCTGCGACCGCGAATCTGCTGCAGACTTTTGGCTGACACCGACAGCAGATCCTGATCATCAAGTAGAATCTTTCCTTCTGCATGCAGTGTGGAGGGCAGCAGCTGACCGGCTGCTTGGGACAGCAGGCTTTTCCCGCTACCACTCTGTCCGACCAGCGCGTACCATTCCCCCGGCCGAATCGTTAGCGACACCTTATGCAGCAGCATTCGTGAGCTGCTCTGTACGGTGACCTCCTGGAATGATAGCAATTGAAATGCCTCCTTTGCTTGAATTGGATTGTGTGTTACTTCTGCTCTGCAGGTTTTTTAACATCATATCGATCTCGAAGCCAGTCGCCAAACCAATTCGTGCACAGCACCACGATTACTATAGCTAGCCCCGGATACAGCATCAGACCCGGCATCGATTGGAAATAAGGTCTGGAGTCGTTCAGCATGCCTCCCCACTCCGGTATAGGCGGCTGCACTCCAAGGCCTATATAAGAGAAAGCCGAGATCAGCAGGATGACCTTGCCCAGATCAAGACTGGCTAATACGAGCACCTGCCCAATGATATGCGGTAGCAAATGCTTGCGTATGATGGCATGTGGCGGCAGCCCATTCGTCCGGGCAATGAGTATATAATCCTTACGCGATTCTGCCATGACGGTGCTGCGGACCACTCGGGCATAGCTGACCCATTTCACCATCACGATAGCAAGAATAAGGCTCTCCATCCCAGGGCCCAGCAACCCCGCCAGAATAATAGCCACGATCATATCCGGAAATGCCAGAAAGCCGTCTGCCAACCGCATGAATATACGGTCGATCCATCCGCCGAAATAGCCAGATAACAGACCCACCGGAATCCCGACGACAAGGGCAGCAAATAGCGCCAAAAAGCTGTAGCCCAGCGTCTGTTGTCCGCCGAGCAGCAGTCTTGTGAATACATCTCTGCCCAGATGATCCGTCCCCAGCGGATGCTGCAGGCTCATACCTTGCAGCCGATTGCCAAGATCCGTAAGCGTCGGGTCATGACGAAGAAAGAATAGTGCATGAATAACGGACGTGAGCACAATAACTGCTAAGAGGGAGAGCAGCAGAAGCGGCCACTTTCTGCGGAATCTTCGCCCTGAATTGTTGCTTAAGACCTTCATCCGTTCTGTTCCCTCTCCTTCCATCTGATCTCCGGATTCAGGAATCGATAGGAGATATCTACTGCTGTATTTACCAAGAAGACGATTACCGCCATTACGAGAATATAGCCCTGTATCATCGGATAATCTCGCTGCCGAATAGAATCCACGACAAGCTTGCCGATCCCTGGATAGGCGAACAGTACCTCGACGACAACAATCCCGCCAATCAGACTCCCCAGGCTGATGCCGAACACCGTAATCACTGGTGGCAAAGAGTGTCTGAAGGCATGTGCCCAGAATATCCGCCACTCGGATAATCCTCTGGAACGAGCAGCGCGAATGAATTCCTGACCTAGTGCATCCAGCAGACTGGATCGAAGCAGCCTCACATACACACCGGAGATCGCAAGTCCAAGTGTTAGACAAGGCAGTACCAGTGATTCAAGGCCGCCTCTGCCCATCGTAGGCAGCCAGCTTAGACGTACTCCGAAGAGATCAATCAAGATGAGACCCAGCCAAAAACTCGGTACCGCCGCACCTACAATAGACAGCAGGCGACTGAGCTGATCGATCCAACGATCACGGTACAACGCAGACAGCGACCCGAGTGGCAATGAAATAATGAGCATCACCAGCAGAGAGCCAGTCGCCAGTTCCATGGTAGCAGGCAGCGCACCAAGGATCATCTCCATGACCGGCTGCCCTGTCGAGTAGGACGGTCCGAGGTCCAGGCGAAGCATTTGAGAGAGCCAATCCCCATACTGGAGCAGCAGCGGTTCATTGAAGCCAAGCTCCTCTCGCACTTGCTCAATTTGTTCCTGGCTTACGGACAACTCGTCTACGTTAAGGATAGTAAGCACTGGATCGCCTGGAGCCAGACGAAGGAACAGGAAGCCGATGAATGTAATCAGGAGTAAAAACAAGACTACCTCCAGCAGCTTGCGAGCGATAATTTGCAACATTGGGTTAGTTCACATCCAACTGATTCGTAATCATATAATACTCACTGCGACTGGTAACCCAGTTTTTCACCTTTTGTTCGTTATAGGCCACAATAGTGGCGGGATGAAGCACAAAGGAATTAATGACATGCTCATGCACGTAGCTGGCTGCCTGCTCGGCGAGCTTGGCCCGTTGATGTGTATCCACCGTCGTATTCAGCTGATCAATGAGCTGTGTCAGCTCAGGCTCCTCTGCCCTACTGAAGTTCAGAGCTCCAGTTGGATGATAGGTCGCATTCAGATAATATCCTGCATCCCCGCGGGGAGCTGTCAGATTACTATAGGTTGCCAGATCCCAATCACGATTGGAGGCCATGTACTCCTCCGGTGTGTCAATCAGTCTGATCTCCACCTCAATTCCGATTCGCTTGGCGTCGGACTGAAATACCTGGGCAATCAGTGGCAAATCTGCTCTAGAGCTATAAGTGAGCAACACAAGGCGCAGCGGTACGCCGTTCTTCTGCATGATACCGTTCTGCTGAGAGTAGCCTGCTTCCGCCAAGTGCTCCACCGCTACAGACTGGCCTCTCGGATGGTTATCATACGTTGGTGCGAATGGGAGTGATGGCAGGAAGGGGCCTTGGGCTACTTCTCCATATCCTAGCAGAATCGTATTGACAATCTCTTCCCGGTTAATCAGCGCATCCACAGCACGGCGCACATGAATATCCTTCATGGCCTCACGCTCCATGTTCATCGTCATCTGGTGAACACGGAACGTGGCTGTTGATTCCACCTGCATCCCGGGCTTGGCACGCAAGGACTCCAGACTCTCTACTTCAGGGCGGTACACGATGTCCACTTGGCCAGACTCCAGTGCCAGGGAACGTGCGTTGGCATCCTCGTTGAAGGCAAAAGTAACAGAATCCAGCTTGGCAGCCCCGTCCCAATATCCATTGTATCGCTTCACCTCTAGCTTGCTACCAGGGGTGAAGGAGATTAACTGGAATGGACCCGTACCCACTGGTTTATTCACGAAATCCTGCTCACTGACATCAATGATGGATACATTCGGATTGACGAGCTCTGATATAAATTCAGGGAACTGCTGAGTGGTTGTGATCTGTAGCGTGCTTCCCTCAGCCTCGATCTTATCAATCTTGAGGGCATTTTTAATCGCAATGCTCTCCTTGATTGCGCGCTCGATTGAGGCTTTGACTGCCTCTGCATCCATCTTCTTCCCATTGTGGAAGGTCACGTCCTCGCGAAGGTGAAGCGTCCAGTGCTTCCCGTCTTCGCCCTCCCAAGACTCCGCTAGCCATGGTACCACTGTCAGCTGTTCTTCATCCAGCTTAACCAGCGTCTCCGTAATACCAGCCCGAAGCGGTACATAGCTGGAATCCACATGCGGGTCTAATGAGCGCGTCGAGAAGTTATAGAGGAAGTTCATATGTTTATTCTGATCGCTGGCTGTCTCTACGGAGGACGTATTTCCGCAAGCATTTAGTAATAGCAGAGCAAGTATACTTACCACAACTATGGCATGCTTGGATCGACTTCTGAAGCCGGAGCGCCTCCTTCGATTATGTACTGTATTCGCTGATTTCGTATGATCATTTGTATTTGCTCCTGCTTCTCGGTTCATAATCCGCTCCTAATTTCTGATAATAATGTTTATCGTAAAAATTACTAATTAATAGTGTATTTAGTTTTTGCTTTCTTGTAAAGATGAATTTCATAAATGAAGACGAATCACGTTAAATATAAGTTCCATGGATCAGGTCGTTTCCCTAGTTGGATCTACGGAATTGTGCTGTGTAGCCGTTGATCGCACTTTGTTCACACCTTGGACTCCAGTACCTGTTGCAGCCAGCCCTTCACTGTAGGTATAGACTGCATGACTACCGAGATAGCTACCGGATAAATGCTGCTGCACCAGCTCTTTTCCGATCTCCGGCGTAACCTCTCTGTACCAGATTCCCTCAGGGTAGGCGATCACTACACAGGCATCATTACAGCGACCATTACAGCGAGTACGGGTTGTATGCACCGTCTGCTCAGCACCCTGCCTTGCAATCTCCGCTCTAATCTCATCTGTCACTTCATCGGCTCCGGCTCTCATGCAGCTTACCCCGTTACAGATGAACAAATGACTGCGAGTCCCTTCAAGATTCCAGGTAGCCATTGGCGCCACTCCTTATCCTCTTCTTGATTGAATGTCCTCACGCACCCGATATCTCGATTGCCACAAAAGGGTCGCGCCTTACTTCGTGCTACAGCAGCTGTGGATCGCCGGAATCATCAGCATCGCTGAACCAAGGTAGCGGATTTTCGAACCTGCTCCAGTCCCCTGCCAGCTCATCCTCCTGAACGAGACATTGATCCAGCTCAACCTCCAGCTCGGCTTGCTCCATGTCGATGCCGATCATAACCAGCTCTGTCAGCCGATCACCCCAATCGCTATCCCAACGGACTGCTACCTCTGGTTCGGATTGCAAAATTTCCTGTCGCTGCGCAGCCGGTAAAGCAGCAACCCAGTATCCAGCCGGTCCAAATTGGATGGAAGGCCCTGCCTGACTGAGGCTCGCAGCCACATCCTCCTTCGTAGCAACCCATACCAGTCCTTTGGCTCGCACAACTTCCTCAGGCCAATGGCTCATAAACTCCGCCAACCTGGACGGGTGAAAAGGTCTTCGACGCCGATATACAAAGGAACGAATTCCGTATTCCTCTGTCTCCGGTGTATGGGATTCCTGCTCTAGCTCTTGAATCCAGCCTGCAGACATGCTGGCCTTCTCGAAGTCGAACAGCCCGGTGTTCAGAACTTCAGAGGGGTTCACCTGACCCTTCACTGTACGGATGATCTTGGCGCCTGGCTGCAATTTCCGAAGAATTCCTTCGAGTCTGCTGAGTTCGTTCTCCTGCACCAGATCGCATTTGTTCAATAACAGCACATCACAGGTCTCGATTTGATCAATTAGCAGATCGACGACTTCGCGGGTATCCTCCAAGCCTGCAGCCTGGTCACGATCCAGCAAGCTCTGACCCGAAGCAAAATCATGCCAGAAACGATAGGCATCCACCACCGTTACCATGCAATCCAATCTGGCCAGGCTCGTAAGATCAACACCCGTCTGCTCATCGGCATAGGTGAAGGTCTGAGCCACGGGAATAGGTTCACTGATGCCTGTCGATTCAATCAGGATGTAATCGAAGCGTCCTTCGTTCGCCAGCCGTTCAATTTCCTGCATAAGATCATCACGCAGCGTACAGCAGATACATCCGTTGGACAGCTCAACCAGCTTCTCCTCTGTACGCGAGAGCGTTGCCTCTCCTTTTACCAGAGCAGCATCCACATTAATCTCACTCATATCATTAACGATTACTGCTACCTTAAGGCCTTCACGATTATTCAGCACATGGTTGAGCACCGTTGTCTTACCTGAGCCCAGATAGCCACTTAATACAGTTACGGGTATACGTTGATTTGTCATCTGATTCTACTCCTTTGGTTAGGGAATTATGTTAGCTACTTATGATTTGTCTCATATTCATTTTCACTAATTAGTAATTATTACGATTAATAAACATTAATATATAGCCCTTCGGGTAGCGTGTCAAGCAGATTTCCACAAGACAAGCGAAAATACTCAAGATTATATGAGCAGACGGAATGTTAGATACGGGCATATTCACAGCTTAAACGACAAAAAAAGCGGGAAGCGCAATGCGCTTAACCCGCTTTGTACGTGCATTTTTATTCTATATATTCTGGCTAGCTTCATCTAGACCAGATCAATGACTGCCCCCACCGAATCTATCTATCTATCTATCTATCTATCTATCTATCTATCTATCTATAAGCTTAACTTCAACCCTTGCCAGGCTTTCGCCAATTGCTGCGATACATCAGGTACAAGAAGTATGGTGCGCCGATCAGTGCTATCAGCAAGCCCGAAGGTACCTCTGTTGGAGCTATGACGGTTCGTCCAACTGTATCCGCCAATACGAGCAGCACAGCTCCCAGTAACGCTGACAATACGATGGAATGACGCACATGATGTCCGATCAGTACACGTATGATGTGTGGTGCAATCAGGCCAATGAAGCCAATCGTCCCCACACAGGCCACAGCTCCCCCGGCCAGCAATACTCCCGCCAGCATTGCCCATAGCCGTGTGTGGCGAACAGAAAGTCCCAGTCCCGTCGAAGTATGGTCATCGAAGACGAGCAGATCAAAGCGGCGGGCCAGTAACCATGCAGCCGGAAGTAGCACCACAAGGAAAATTCCAATCGTCCAGACCTGGTCCCAGCTCCGTGCATATGTACTTCCCGTGAGCCAGACATACGCAGTGCTGCCATACAGGGAGCCGCGAACGATCAGTGCTTGAATCCCAGCACCAGCCATAGCGGAGACCGCTATCCCCAACAGGATGATTACCGAAGGACTAAGTGCCTTGTTCCATGACAGGAAGAAAATAATGGATGCTGCCGCACCTGCTCCAATGATAGCTGCAATTGGCAGCAGCAAAATAGGAAGCTGTGGGAAAGCAACCAGCACCGCCAATGCTCCAAGACCCGCTCCTGACGATACTCCTAGCACCGATGCATCCGCCATCGGATTACGGACGGCCATCTGAATCAGCACGCCACTGACAGCCAGTGCGGCACCCGCTCCAGCAGCAACGAGCGTACGAGGTATCCGTAGCTGGAGCATGGCGGCATGAAGGCCTTCTCCTTGTCCTATCAGCGTATAGAACCAATTGATGAACGGAATTTTCGTCCCTCCGAACATCGTGCTGAGCAGAAGCAGCAGCAGGGTACCCGTACCGAACGCCCATGCCAGACCGACGTAGCCGAGACGTCTGGAGCGGCCTCCAACACTCATTGAGGTCTGATGGTTCCCGTTAGCAGTGAGCTTCATACGGGACAATACAAGCCAGATTAGCCAAGGGGCACCAATCAGTGCCATCATAGCACCTGTCGGCATCTCCATGCTTCCATTGCGAATCATTCGTGCCAGGACGTCGGCTGCTGTCAGCAGCACGGCGCCCCATAGAAATGTACCAGGCAGCAGTAATCGGTGAGATCTGAGACCACTCAGCCTCACCAGATGAGGAGCGACCAGACCGACGAACCCTATCGGTCCAATGACACTGACGATGACTGCAGCCAGCAATACGGAGAGCAGGAGCCCGATCCCCCGAGTCAGGTTCACACGCTGACCAAGCGAAGAGGATGTCGCTTCATCCAGATCGAGTACATCGAACTGTCTGGAGAGCAGCCAGGCGAGAACAGCTGCTCCACCGATCCATGGCCACGCATACACTACACCGCTCCAATCATTCTGGATCAAGGTGCCTCCACCCCATAGGAACAATCCCTGTGTCTCAAAAGCAAAGAAAATATGCAGTGCACTGGTGAACGAGCCGAGGACCATGGAGACGATCAGCCCGGACAGGGCAAGTCTTACCGGTGTAGCGGAGCGGCCCCCACTCATGACATAAGCCATACCGGCCGCCAGCAATCCTCCCGCAGCAGCGAATAGGAATGGGGAATGCTGCAACAGGCTCGGGAACATCACCGTACCCAAAATCACACTAAAATACGCGCCTGCATTAATTCCAAGTGTATCCGAGGCAGCGAGTGGATTCTTGGTTATGGTCTGCAGCAAAGCTCCAGCAACACCGAGAGCTCCCCCTGCCAGCAATCCAATGACGGTACGGGGCATGCGCAAATCCCAGATCATGTTATGCTCTAGCGACTGTTGGCGGTGAGCCAAGGCATCCCATACCGTAGCTAAGGGAATAGCTGCCTCACCGTAACAGAGACTGATGAAAAAAATCAGCAAGAGGGCGAGAATCCCGCCCCCAAAAATACTTGTCATTCGCCAAACATGCTGCGATGAATGCTCTACTGTACCGCCGTTCATTTGGTAAGCTCACCAACTACCTGATCTACCAGGACCTTGGAGGAAATCGGCCCACCGAAGGTCCACGACGTACCATCCAACGCATATAGGCGGTTTTCTTTTACAAAATCCAGTTCCTTCCAGACGGAGTTGTCCTTCATCGCATTCCCGAACACATCATCATCCTTCTGTGTAATATAGATGAAGTTGCTATCCTGTACCGCTGGCAATGCCTCAATCCCCTTCGTATCAAAACCGTACGCCTCATGCTTCTCGGCTTTCCAGTCGTTAATCATTCCGATCTTGGTCAATGTACCAGCAACAACGGAATTATCCGCGAAGAGACGCAATGTCGCTGCATTTTGCACGGTGAATGCCTGTGTTAGCACATAATGAAGATCCGATTTTCCAGCATCAGCAAGCTTCTGCTTGGCTTCAGCATAATGCTGATCCAGGTCACTGATCACCTTGGCAGCCTCATCCGTCTTACCTACAGCCTTGGCGATTTCATTGAAGACATCAATCATACGGTCATAATTATATCCGTCACCCTCATAGAAATTGAATTCCAAAGTCGGCGCAATCGCCTTTAATTGCTCGTAGATAGCGGTATTGTTGTCTGAATTGGATAGAATCAGATCAGGCTTGAGCGCAGCAATGGCCTCCAGATTCGGCTCCCAGCGCATACCGACATCCGTTACACTACTGTCCAGAGCCGCCTCTGGGGAGACCCACAGCTTGTAATTCTCATTATCGGCACTACCAACAGGCTGCACGCCCAAGGCGACCAAGTCCTCTGTGAGCGTCCACTCCAGTGCAACCACACGTACAGCTGGCTTATCCAGTGTAAGCTCACCGTATTTATGCTTAATTGTGATTGGTCCTTGAGAAGTTGCCGTAGCATTAGACCCTTCATTCGTACCGCTATTAGAGGTAGCGTTACTTCCATTTCCACCTGCTGACCCGCAGCCTGCCAGCACCACGACCAATGCGATTAATGTGATCCATGAACTCCAGATTTTCTTCATGTTGTCATAATCTCCTTGCCTCATATAGAATTTTCGTATATAAATGATAATCATTATCACTGGATAATTATCAGTTACAATGCATCTCTTGTCAACTACTGAGAAGTATAAATAGAACAAGAAAAAGCAGCTTCCGCAGTATTACGTACTGGAAGCTGCCCCTGGCAATAGCAGATATGTCTTATATTAACGAGCTAGCGCTACATTTCGCACAGATTCAATAATTACCGATCTAATCCAAAGCCCTGCTTCTTCACCATATGATGGACGTGAGGATAGTACAAGCGTGTATAGTATGCAGAAATTGTATTAGACCAGTTACGGTCCTTCTCTGCCCCGCGTTCTGTCAGATATTGGCCATATTGTTCATTGAATTGATCAATGAATGGTGCGAGCTCATGATTATAAGTCTCTTCATGATAGAAGGTTGCCTTGGGAAGACGAGGCTTCAGGCCGGAACGATCTGCCGGATGGCCTACTACAAGTCCGCAGACAGGAACTACATATTGCGGCAGCCCCAGCAGCTCGATCAACTCGACCGGATTCCGGCGTGCTCCACCAATCGGAACGATGCCGAGTCCCATCGATTCGGCTGCAGCGATCGCAAAGCCCAGCGCAATACCTACATCTGTAGCACCCACAATTGTCGATTCTACACTGTCCGTGATGACAATCTCTTCCCCTACCATCTCCATGGCCACCCGTGCCTTGTTGAAATCCATGCAGAACAGCAGAAATACCGGCGCATCTGCAATCCATTTCTGATTACCTGCGAGCTCAGCAATCTTCGCCTTACGCTCAGAGTCTTGGACACCAATGACTGTGACCTGTTGACCATGAATAGATGTTGGGGCTGCATGGGCCGCTGCAATAATGGCATCCAGCTGTTCCTGACTTACAGGCTCATTCGTATAAGAACGAATAGACCGATGATCCTTCAACGTATTAATGACTTCATTCATATGATTCTCTCCTTCTTTATCTAATTCCTTTATCCAGTTCCGTTGTACAATGCATCAAGTGTGACAGGAATCCAAGTCAGAAGTCCCATGCCTGGATCTGCTACACCTGCAGCATCTACAGCAATTGCAATATATAACAGAATACCTTATATCCTGGTCAGTGAAAAGTTCTACATCTCTAATAAGCATGTAAATCCTCGTCAGTAGGAGACGTAAGCTGAAGGATGTAGTGTTGTTCGTTAAAGATTACCAAGCCACTACCTCTTCTTCATGAAAAAAGGCTATTCCCGCAGGACCTATCTTTCCTGGGGAATAGCCTTAGTTTCCTATATTGCATCAGAGATCCTCGCTGGGGAAAAACACGTTGTTATCTAACGTTGATTGACTACACGCTCAATATGGATGGTCAAATACAGCATTTCTTCGTTGGTCAGCTCACGCTGGTATGTCTTGTGAATATATACCTTGATCCGTTCCACACAGGCGAATGCTTCCTTATATTGCTCCTTCACCATCCCGAACAGTGCATTGTCCGTGCTGGTGGCATCTGTCCCGTTGATCAGACGCTGGGCAAAAAATTTCAAATGTGTAATGAATCGAAAATAAACGAGCGAATCTTCATCATATTCAAATGCAAAATGCTTGCGAACGATGCTGAGCACATCATGCATAACCTTAGTAATGTCAACCATATTACCCATGTTCTCATTCAGCTCGGCATTCACCAGATGAAGAGCAATCTGTGCCGCTTCGTCCTCCGAGAGCACTACACCCAGATCCTGACGCAGTATTTGAAGTGCCTTTAGCCCGACCTCAAACTCTTCTTTATAGAAGCGCTTGACCTCCCATAAGAGAGGATTCTTGAGGTCCATACCCTTGAAGGCGCGCTTGATCGCAAAGCTGATATGATCCGTAAGGGTAACATAGATGCTGTCATGCAAGATTTTACCCAACTGGAGCTTGGCGTAATTAATAATCTTCTCCGACGCCTCCATGTGCTCCATCGGTATTTCCGCAAGCAGGGCCTGCAGCTTCTCTGACAGTCTCTTATTGTCCAGCGTGAACATCTTCTCAATCTTGTCATTATCGACATGGTCACCGGCCTTCTTCTGAAAAGCAATCCCCTTTCCCATTATGACCGATTCCTTATGATGCTCGTTCATGACGATGATTACATTATTGTTCAGTATTCGCTCTATTCTCATCTGAATCGTCCTTTGCCTGTAAGAGAATCTCTCCATTCGTAGCGATGACCTGCTGATACCAGTAGAAGCTCTTCTTCTTCATGCGGCGCAACGTTCCACGTCCTTCATTGTCTTTGTCTACATAGATGAAGCCATAGCGCTTATTCATTTCCCCTGTGCCCGCACTGACAATATCGATGGGTCCCCACCAGGTATACCCCAGGATCTCACATCCATCCAGCATGGCCTGATGAAGCTCTATCAGGTGCTCATTAAGATACTGAATACGACTGTCATCCACAATCGTTCCGTCCGCACGAATCTCGTCCCGATCACCAAATCCGTTCTCTACGATAAATATTGGTTTCTCGTACCGATCATAGATTTCATTACATACATAGCGCAGTCCTTTCGGATCAATGGGCCAGCCCCATGAGGTCTTTCGCAGATGTGGGTTATCCAGCCCCATAATACCACCAGTATTCCCCAAAATCGGCATGCCTGCCTTATGCGTCGTGCTACGATAGTAGCTAAATCCAATATAATCAGCAGGATAGGCCTTGATCAACGCCAAGTCTGTCGGCTCCATGACCAGCTTGATATCATGCTCTCTGAAGATTCGCTCCGCATACTTGGGATACGCCCCGCGCAGCAGCACGTCCGAGTAGAATAATGAACGGCGCCGTAGCTCATAGCTCTCAAATACGTCATCAGGATTACAGGAATTCGGATAGATAATGCTCAACGAGAGCATACACCCCATCTGCGCACCAGGAATGATTTCATGCAATAGCTTGGTAGCTGCGGCGCTAGCTACGAACAGATGGTGGCTGGCTTGGTATATGTCCTGCAGCTTGTGCTCCGGGTCACGCAGCTCAATGCCACCTGCAGCCAGCGGAATTGTATGCATATGGTTAATTTCGTTGAAGCCCATCCAGTACTTTACCTTGTGCCCATAACGTCTGAAGATGGCCTCGCAGTAGTGGGTAAAGAAGGCAACAAGCTTCCGGTTCGTCCATCCTCCATATTCCCGCACCAGGTGAAGCGGCGTCTCAAAGTGGGAGATTGTAATGACTGGCTCGATCCCATAGTGGAGCAGTTCATCGAATAATTGATCATAGAACTGCAAACCGGCTTCATTAGGCTCCTCCTCATCCCCCTTCGGGAAGATCCGGGACCAGGCAATCGAGGTGCGCAGACATTTGAAGCCCATTTCTGCGAAGAGTGCAACATCCTCCTTATAATGATGATAGAAGTCAACAGCCTCATGACTTGGATAGTAAACACCTGAATCAATTTCCTCATCCAGCACGCCATTTACGATTCCATGTCGCAAGGCATCATTAATAGACGGGCCTCTGCCGCCTTCCTTCCAAGCACCTTCTGCCTGGTTGGCGGCTATGGCGCCGCCCCATAGAAATTGCTTGGGAAATGCTGTGTTTGAAATCATGTCTTCTCCCTCGTTTCTATAGTAATCGTGATTATAGTAGTCGTAATTATAGCAGCCGTGACCGTGGCCGTTGCTCTAAGAACGCACTTGCCCATCTGCCTTCTCTACATTTGCTCACCGTTGCTTTCAATGACCTGTTTATACCAGTAATAGCTTTCTTTCTTGATACGGCGCAGCTCTTTGGCATCCGATTCATCCCGGTCCACATACACAAAACCATAACGTTTCTGATAACCGTTCAGCCAACTCAGCAGATCTGTGAAAGACCATGCGCAATAGCCGAGAACCTCTACTCCATCCGAGATCGCATCCTGAATAGCAGTCAGATGACTACGCAGGTAAGCGATACGATAGTCGTCACGGATGAGCTCTCCCTCCTCCAGCTTGTCGAACTCGCCAAGTCCGTTCTCGGTGATCAGTACTGGCAGCTGATAACGGTTCATAATGCGGCGCATGCCAATGCGTAGTCCTTGTGGGTCAATGTCCCAGTCCCAATTGGTAGTCTCCACAAAGGGATTGGCCGCAGTCTTGTACATCCCAGGAATACCGGAATGCTTGGTAGATCCCTTTGCACCAGATGTATTCTTAAGCCCAAGCTCAAGCTCGTTATGAAATCCATAATGCTCTACCGTCGTTGTGCGGTAGTAGTTGACGCCCATGAAATCAGGCTTGGCGGATGCCAGCAACTCAAAGTCCCCAGGCTGGACCGTCGGTGTCAATCCGTTCTCCTCCAGATACCTCCAGGCCGAAGTAGGATAACGTCCCCAGGCGTAGATATCCATCCAGAAGTAATTGTTCAAGTCCTCACTGTTCTCATAAGCCAGAACATTCGCTGGATCGGAATTGATTGGATAATACGGCTTGTATGCAAAGCTGGGGCCGATCATCCCGTCAGGAACCCACGAACGGAAGGAGCGAATGACGGTGGCATTAGCCAAATTCGCAATATGATTGACTTCATACATGCGCTTGCGGTCACGTACGCCCGGTGGATGAAGTGCCGTCTCATAGCCGTAGCTTACAAAATAGTTCTGTTCATTCAAGGATACCCAATACTTTACCCGGTCCCCGTAGCGGCGGAAAAGCGTAACTGCATAGTGATCAAAATCCTCGATAATTCGGCGCGATTCCCATCCGCCATACTCATCCATCAGAGCCTGAGGCAGATCCCAGTGATACAGGGTCAAAATCGGTTCAATGCCATGAGCAAGCAGCTCATTGATCAGGTCATCATAAAAGGCCAGCCCCTGCTCGTTCACTTCTCCCCGTCCGGTTGGATAAATACGGCTCCAGGCAACGGAGAAACGGTAGGCCTTCAGGCCTTGCTCAGCCATCAGCGCAATGTCTTCCTTATAGCGATGGTAGTGATCAACGGCTATATCCCCATTCGACCCCTGGAACGTCGTTCCTTCCTGCTTGGTGAAAGTGTCCCATACGGAAGGCCCCTTTCCATCTGTATCCCAGGCTCCTTCAATCTGGTAAGCGGCCGATGCCGCTCCCCACAGAAAACCGTCCGGAAACGGTGATTTTTGGCGATGCTCCACAGTCTCAACCTCCAGTTTTAATATTAATGCAGCTTCAGCAGCGGCTCGCGATACAAGACCTGACGCTTGGCTGTCGTCTCTACACGGTGAAAAGTATTCAGATTCGTCACAATGACAGGCGTTGTCAGCTCAAGACCTGCTTGGCGAATAGCTTCCGGATCGAACTCCATCAGGAGTTCCCCTTCGCGAACCTGCTGCTGCTCAGCTACTTTAAGCTCGAACGGTGCTCCTTTGAGCTTAACGGTATTCAGCCCAACATGAATCAGGATTTCGAAGCCATCGTCTGCTGTAATGCCAATGGCATGCTTGCTCTTGGCTATGGATGTCACGGTTCCGGCTACCGGGGCATAGATTTTTCCTTCCTCAGGTATAATGGCTACCCCATCCCCCATGGCACTGGAAGCGAATACCGGGTCAGAGACATCTTGAAGAGGAATCACTTGGCCGCTAACGGGGGCCGATATAACTGTCTCCTGCGCGTCTGCTGCTGGAGTGGTAGAGGCTTGCTGTTGCACTGTCTCTGACTTGCTGCTATCAGACGGGCCTGCCTCTACTTGCTCCTCAAAGCCGAAAATATAGGTCAATACAGCCGTAATGACGAAGGCCGCCGTGATCCCGATCAGGAAATAGACGAAGGTATCCGTTGCAAAAGCTGGCAGTGTCGTTACAGCCGGAAATACATAGGCCAGCACGGTGGAATGAAACGCACCGATAAACGCGCCGCCAATGACACCGCCAATAATCTGTGCAATTAACGGACGCTTCAGCTTTACTGAGATTCCGTACACAATCGGTTCCGTTACACCGGCCAGAATTGACGGCATCAAAGCTGATAGGGCATAGGCTTTTAGCTTCTTGTCCTTGGCCTTCAGGAACACTCCAAGCGCGGCACCAGAGGAAGCAAAGGTAGCTGCTGCGGATGGCGGCTTGATGGTATCGAACCCATGCAGACTAAGGTTGTTCAGCATCGCCGGGACGATGCCCCAATGAAGTCCGAACATGACAAGCAGTGTCCAGCCCCCCCCGATTAGAGCCCCCATGATGAGCCCGTTGGAGCTGCTGAGATAATTAATTCCTGATGCGATCCCATTTCCGAGATATACACCCACCGGACCGACCGCAGCGGCGGCTAGCGGCACCATAATCATCAGGGATAGCAGCGGTACGGCAAACATCTGGATATTGGCGGGAATGATTTTTTTAAGATAACGCTCCAGGTAGGAAAAGACCCAGATCGTCAGCATGGCCGGAATCAATGTACCTGTATAAGACATCAGTACGACTGGAATGCCGATAAAGCTGGTGACATCTCCGATGCTCTTCATCAGTCCTGTAAAATTCGGCTCAAGCAAGGCGCCCATGATGGTCAGGGACACGAACATATTCGCTCCGAAGTGTCTTGCCGTTGAAATGGCCAACAGCAGCGGCAGAAAATAAAATACGCTGTTGCCGGCAGCCGCTAGGATCTTGTAAGTGCTGCTGTCCTGAGACAGCACCTCAAGCGTCGTGCTTAGAATCACCAGCACAGCCTTCAGCATCCCTGCTCCGGCTAAGGCCGGTACGATTGGCGTCATGATTCCGGACATGGTGTTGAAGAAGCGTGTGATCAGATTGCCGGATTTTTCACCTTTGGCCTCTTCCTTCGCCTCCCCGGCTGCCTTGATGTCATGCTGTGCAATGATCTCTTTGTATACAGCATTAACATCATTGCCAATGACCACCTGATACTGCCCATTTCCTTGCACCACCGTTATTACTCCATCCAACAGCTCAAGCTGCTGCTTATCCGCTTTTGCGAAGTCTTTTAGCTTAAAGCGAAGCCGCGTCATGCAGTGATACAGTTCAACGACATTCTCCTCACCACCTACATGCTCTACAATGCGATTTGAGAGCTCTGTGAACTTGCCCATTGTTCTTCCTCCTTAGCTGTCATGTAGTCCTGCGGGCGCTAGCGGCAACAAAAAAAGACCTAAATCGTAAGAGTCGTCAGAATACATACGTATCCCCTGCTCTACAATTTAGGTCTTGCCTGCTTCACCAGTAACAATCCCGTATTCGGTTAATTGCTTACCTCAACAAATTAGCATAGAAGATTTTTGATGTCAACGCTTACTTTTATATTCTTTCATTTTCGGTATTGTAGAAGCCGATGACATTGGGATAAGATAGCTTTACATTTTTAGACTGCAAGGGGGCACATGGAGAGAGCTAGACTCTTCCACAACACTATGAAAATCATCCCATTGTTCTTACAGCTTGCTCTACTTACTGCATTTTACGGTGCAGGATTACTGCTCCAGATGCTCACCGAGCTCCCGATTCCTGGCAGCATATTCGGGCTGTTGCTGTTGTTTGCAGCACTCAAACTGCACATAGTTCCAGAGAATTGGGTTATACATGGAGCTACCTTTTTGCAGAAATACATCCCCCTCTTTCTGGTACCTGCTACCGTCGGGGGCATGAACTACTTCCACGTGTTCACGGGTGGTGGACAATGGCTAATCTGCATTGTGATATTCAGCACACTGCTGACCATGGTTCTCTCCGGTAAAGTCACACAGTGGATCGCCAAGCTAACGTCAAATTCCGAGGAGGCTGCTACATGCTCGAAATCCTTCTTGAAGCAGCCATAGTTATAGCCATTGTGGTGATGTTCACTATGCTGAACGCGCTGTACCGGAAGCTCAAGTGGGCGATTCTCGTACCGACCTTAACCTGCTCTGTGCTGATAATCATCCTCTTGCTGGGAATGGGAACCTCTTATAACGTGTTCATGAGAGGCGGACAGTGGTTGAATTATTGTCTCGGTCCAGCTGTCGTAGCCTTAGCCTATCCCATGTACAAGCAGCTAGATCTTTTACTGAAGGAATGGCGGGCAGTACTTGGAGGAACCGCTGTCGGAATCATGACAGGCATGGTTAGCGGTATTGGGTTGGCTTTATGGATGAATTATCCTATGGAACTAATCATCTCACTACTGCCCAAGTCGATCACGACACCTGTAGCGATGGGGATTGCCGGAGGATTGGGCGGAAATGCATCGATTACCTCGGTATTTGTAATGATCGCCGGATTTACGGGGGTCGTACTGGGACCTGTTGTCTTCAGATGCTCTCGTATTACCAGCGATATTGCCCAAGGCATCGGATTTGGGGCCGCTTCACACGCCCTTGGGACGAGCAAGGCGGCAGAATTCGGTCCTGTCGTGGTCTCTACGAGCACAGTTGCACTTACGCTCAGTGCAGTATTCGGCTCGATGTTGGCTCCGCTCATCGTATGGGTGCTGTTATGACCTGCTTCTTCACCATATGATGAACGTAGCAAAAAAGTCCTCACTAAAAAAGCGAGAACTGGAAGTGTAAAAGTCTGCATGGCACGATATTATCGCTTCTACTGCACCTCGTTTTTCACAGACCATTTCGTGTCAGAGCTTTTGAGAATAAGTTCTCCTTTGGGTAGACCTGATCCACCGTAAATGGTTATTAAATAAGTGCCTGAGGGGACAAGTGGGTTACTATCATTATTTGCGATTTCTACCGTTTTACCTACTGCAACGGTCTCATTAAAAATAACCCTTTTCTTGCTGATGTGCTGTACCTCAACTCTATAGGGTGCTGCTCCTGTATTTTTTGCATACAATTTTATATTTGGATATCCAGCTGTCACAGAAAAGGTATTCGTAGGGTCCATTACATTCCCCTTCAAATCCCAAGTTAGTGAATCCTTGATTAAAGGGCTAGCTTCAATGATTTCATTTCCTTCTTTAGATGCTGAAACATCATTTGCCGAAACAGCACTACTAAATCCAGCAATAAGTGAAACAGACAATACAGTTGCGCCCATAATCTTCGTAACTTTATTTGTCATTTATTCAAGTTTCCTCTCCATTTAATTCCTATATTCTAGCATAGTTAAATTCAAACGTCCAAATTAGTCATATTATAAGAAACTGCTTAGGAGCATCCTGTATACATCATATAAACCCAGCTTTACCTAACACGACCAAAGGAAATAAAAGGACCCCTGCCATCATAAAAAAACATTTTAAAGATAAAAAAAGTGCGTACCCGAGCAGACTGCCCAAGTACGCCAAGTACGGAGTATTACACAATGGCAAAAGTCAAAGCTATATTAACCAGATTCCAACCGTGCTGGATTGAAATACGGGTAATACCGAACCTGTAACCTCACTTCATAGAATTAATAGGAGACCGCAGCGGCCAGATCACTTTGCAGTAGTGGCAAACGATGCATGCTGCGCACGAACCGGACCGTCTTGGTCTCGGAATACATGACGACTGAATGCGTCTCGGCCTGATTGCGCGGCAGGTACTTCACACCTGGCAGGAAGTCGCCAGGAGTTACTCCTGTGGCTACGAACAGTACGCCCTGCCCGCCGACCATAGCATCCATACTCAGCAGTGCATCCGGGTGCTGCAAGCCCATCCGAATGCAGCGGGCCACATCCTCATCGCTCTCAGGAAGCAGGCGCCCCTGAATCTCACCACCCATGCACTTCAGGGCAGCCGCAGCCAGAACACCTTCCGGAGCACCGCCAGAGCCCACATACATATCCACACCGCTATCTGTGCAGGTGTCAATTGCTGCCATAACATCCCCATGACCGAGCAATTTGATACGCACACCAGCCTTGCGCAGGACACTGATCAGATGCTCATGACGGGTGCGATCCAGAATTGAGACTGTGAGGTCGGACAGAGACTTATCCAGAATACGTGATGCCTTAATCAAGGTATCCTCCATGGAATCATCTAATGAGAGCTTGCCCGCCAGCTCCGGCCCAACAGCCAGCTTCTGCATATAGATATCCGGAGCGTGCAGCAAGTTACCCGCAGGAGCAGCGGCAATGACGGACAGAGCATTGTTCAGCCCGTTAGCTACAGTCTCTGTACCTTCCAATGGATCTACGGCGATATCGATTTTTGGCCCCTTTCGGTTGCCCACCTTTTCACCGATATACAGCATGGGTGCTTCATCCATCTCGCCTTCGCCAATTACGACAGTACCGTCCATCGATACCGAATTGAAATGAGTCCGAATGGCTACAGTAGCGGCATCATCTGCACTATGCTTGTCGCCGCGACCTGTCCATCTGGCGGATTCCAAAGCAGCCGCTTCTGTAATACGTACCAACTCCAAGGCCAATTGACTTTCCATAACCATCCATCCCTCCATATATGCTTCTCGTTCAATTTGAAAGCAAGCATTAACCAACGCTACAGCTCTTTGGTAATGAGACCCGCAGTCTCTTCAATCGCTTTATCCGTCACGTCAATAACCGGGCAGCCCAGCTCAGCGAACAGCTTCATAGCATAATCAATTTCTTCCTGAATACGATCCAGTGTAGCGTACTGCACATTATGCGGCAGTCCCATAACCTTCAAGCGCTCACTGCGAATCTTCAGCAGATCCTCTGGCTTGATCGTCAAGCCGAATATTTTGCCAGGTAATGCTTCCCACAGCTGCGCAGGTGGCGTCAATTCTGGAACCAGCGGGAAGTTCACCGTCTTGAAGCCCTTGTGTGCCAAAAACATCGAGAGTGGCGTCTTCGAAATGCGCGAGACACCCAGCAATATGATATCAGCTCTCTGTATTGCGCTTACATCCTTGCCATCATCGTATTGCACCGCGAAGTCAATCGCTTCCACTCGCCGAAAATACGTATCATCCAGCCTATGGAGCAGTCCCGGCTTCTCCTTGGGATCATTGTTGAAGGTATCGGCCATCGCTTGCATCATCGGCCCCATCACATCAACAGCCCGAACACTTAGTCTGACCGCTTCTTCCTTGATAAGCTCTCGCAGTTCAGGCTGGACCAGCGTATAGGCTACAAATCCTCCGCGCCTTGCGACCTCCTCCATCATCTGGGTCAGTTCCTCTTCATCTCTTACATTCATATATCGTTTGATCTCTGTGTTCGGCAGCTCGAACTGTCTCATTGTAGCTAGCACTACCGCCTCGGCTGTCTCGCCGATCGAGTCCGAGCATACCGCTATAAAATGACTTGAAGACTGAACCATCCCATTCCTCCCACTATTCCTCTGCTACCATATCCAGCAACATTTTAATGATATTCGTTTTGGTAATGCGACCTACAACCTTCCATTGCTCACCTGGCGAGTCAGACTCCACCGGGATGACGACTGGAAGACTGTCAATCTGATGAGAAATAATCTTGCGAGCTGCGTCCATGATGGTGTCGTCCGGGGATACCGTGACCACATTCGGTTGCCTCGTCATAATCATGCTCACCGGAATCGTGCCTGCCGTTGGATTGCCGAGTGTTACCTTCAGAAAATCCTTCCGTGAGGCCACGCCCGCCAGATGTCCGTGCTCATCCGTAACGATCAGATTCCCGACATTAGCCAGAAAAAGAGATACTACTGCATCCTGAATCGTTGTCGTCTCCCGGACAATTACGGGTACGCTATGAATGTCTCCTACCTTCATCTGTAGAAGTCGGAATTTCTCATCCCGGTTCTGTGTACCACGCTTGCCGAGGAAGTAGCCTACCTTGGGCTTAGCGTCAATATAATTCAAGATTACCAGCTTGGACAGGTCTGTCCGCAGGGTGGGCCGACTGACATTCAGCATTTCTGCAATCTGCTCACCAGTAATCGGTGCGTGTTTTTGTACAATGTTTACAATATCCAGTTGTCTTGGTGTTAGTTCGATCGTCAATCCCTCCGCTTCCGTTCCATGCAGGCTGTGCAGGTCCCGGAATCCACATGGTGTCGCTGACCGTCATAGCTGTTCAGCCCTGTTATCATTATCCCGCCGCCCGCCTCCTTCATGAGGTCTATTATGATGCCAGTCAGAAGGTAAATTACCAACTTATTGCTTTATTGATTCATATAATACGTCATATATATTTTATATGCAACATTATTACCCCAATATAAGTCATAATTATTTTCTATGACCGTTATTGTGATTCATAATGGAATGTGATGTTTCATACAAGGGGGAATTAAAAATCCCGCTGTCCAATATACTGGATCAGCGGGATCATGAATTCAGTTATGAAGATTATCTTCCAGCTAGTGACAAACCAATCTCCGAGATGACTGCACTTCCCAGATACGTGCCAGTGAAGACGAATACAGCTACAATGGCAATTTTCCAAGAAGTCTTACGCAGATCCACCAGCCTGTCTGCTACTGAAATGCCTGCAAATGTAAGGATCGGGGTTGTAATCGATAAGAAATTGACATTGGCAATAGCCGTAATGAACACATCCGATATCAGACAGCATATAAGAGAAGTAATCGATACCCAGCCCAATACTGGAAAGTCCGCCAGGAATTTGAGCGGCTGCTTCTTCATCACCTCAGAAATCAGAATTCCGATAAATGAGAAAAGCCACAGCACTGCCAGACCAGATACGGTACCCAAGGTGACATGTCCACCCTCGCCTGCGCGCCAGAATTTTATCTGCTCAGTGAAAAGAATAAAACTCACACTTAGCAGCATGATCAACGCATATTTACCATATTTATGAACCACCGAATTCATTAACGATCACCTCTTACCATGAATTTGTACATGAAGCGCTGCAGAGGAACTGCCAGGAAGACCATGGTATAGGTGCCCAGGAAGCTGGTTAGCAGTTGGCTTGCTGCCGCGTAGCCGTTGATCGTCTCCGTCATCTCCGGGTTGATCGTTATAAGAGCTGAGGATGCACCTGTCATCATACTGGCAGAGCCGACGCCTGCGGACATGGCTAACGCTTCAATAGAGAAGCCCATCGCATGCAAGACCGGAGCGATAATGCTGAAGAACAGCGTACCGAACAATGTACCTATAATGTAGAGAGACAATACGCCTCTTCCTTCAGGCGAGTCCAGTGTATACTTTTCAGAAATATAAGCGAGCTCTCCTTCACGTCCGAGTCCCAGTGTCGACCCAATGGCCTCTCTTCTCAATCCCAGCAGGATAGCGATCGGAAGCCCGAGCAGTATCGTGCCGAGGTTACCAATCTCCTGAAGCAGGAACACCCAGCCTACCTCCAGGATCTGATCGAGCTTCGGCGCTACATCTGCCCCGTAACGAGCCATGAGCGGAAGCATGATAAAAATCAAGTATTTACTGGCGAAGTTCACATTCGTCTTGCTGTAAATTTTGGTCATGATGCCTTTGCGCAGAACGGGAATGCCCAGTACCATGGTGATCAGAATAGCGAACACAAGTGGAAGCAGGCTAATACGTATATTACCTACGGGAATGGATTGAATACCAACGAACTCTGCCACTGTAATGATTAACAGCACGAAAGCAAGCAGATAAATATAGGATTTCATTCTAGTCATAGTTCAGGCTAACCTCATTTCTAATCTTAAGTTCAGATCTGTGTTGGCTCACATCACAATTCACAATGAATTGCATGTCATTACTATCGCTATTAACTGGAGGGATGTTTAGCCTTGGATTGGGGAGGCTCAACGATGGATGCTAGCAGTTGCTCATAAGAAGCAAAGCTTCTTCGATACAATCGACTCCGGTCAATGCTACCGCTCATTCGCCCCAACACTTGCGTCAGAAACCTTGGGAACACCTCGTAAATGAACTCTGGATCAATGTCCTTGAAATCATCCCCATGGATCGTACCCGTGAAGCCACTGTAGCCGATCTGAATACATGGAATCATGTAGGCCAGATCACCAATGTCCCCTGCTGCACTGATCGCATTATTATTGTAGATATCCTCGACTTCATCATTAGCAAGGAATGCCTCACGCACGAACTCGGATAGATAACGATCCTGCACAAATGGCAAATATCCCATTTGAGTAGCGATGTCTACCTCACCCTGAAGAGCCAGTGCACTTCCCGAAGCAGCCAGGTCCATCGTCTCGGCAGCTATCTTCATGTAATCCACTGTTTGGGTCCGGAGATCACTGCCGACAGTAATATGGTTAGGGATTACATTCGTGGACATATCGGACTGCAGCACGATCGGGTTCATTCGAATCTTCTCAGTATCGCGCAGCTGCTGGCGAGCCAGACCAAGCGCCACATTGAACAACGTAGACATGCTGTAGGCATTTTTACCGCTGAAGGGATCGAACCCTGCATGCGAGGCTTGCCCTTTGAAGGTATATTTTTTATACAAAAAACCTGCCAGGTCACAATTAATCTCAATCGTTCTGCGCTCGAACTCTCCGCCCATGGCATGTACGCAAATACCGACATCGATATCATCGAAGACACCGAGCTTCATCGCTTCCGGCTTGCCACCATAATAGGAGATTTGGCCATCAGCAAGCAGCTGATCCCGATAGGCCAGATCAAGGTACTCTTCCGCAGGCACGAAGACAAAGGTGAGCGCATAATCCAGCGCTTCATAGGCTTTGGTATTGTAATAGTATTGATATAGAGCAAGTGCGATGGCAACTTGGGTGTAGTGCCCACAGTTATGAGCCGCGCCTGTTGCAGGATCGGCCTGCCAATGCGAGGGAGCGTAGACTGCATCCAGTTCTGCAATGAACGCGATATTCAGCGGCTTACCAGTGCCCAGGGTAGTCCTGAGCCCTGTGGTGCTGAAGCCCTCCAGCTCAATATCGGGATTCACGCGCTGAAGAAAATCCTTAACCAGACTACTGGTCTGGAACTCCTTATAACCAAGTTCCGGGTTTTGGAAAATCGTTCGAGAAATGTCATGAATTTCGCTAAATTTCGATTTAAAGTCCATATTTCTCTCCTTATTTCCGAATATTTTGACCCAATAATGAAAACAATGTTACTTTAAGTCATTTCAAGCTGTCAATCACAAATTAATCAAAATTAACATTTTGCTGACAGTTAACTTATCTAAAGGAGTGGTAAACACATGATGCAAGGAGCCTGCACATCGGGACCTATAAGAAGGCAAGCTTCCGCATCATCGAATACGGAGGCTTGCCTCTTCAGGTCTGCTTGCTCTGGATCAGTCGGTATTCCACACAATTCAGTACATTTCAGTAGATCATGCTTCTTCATGCTGTTCAACAACTCGCTTAGTCCAGACTTGCTGTCCGTATTCGAACAGCGGCCGTTTTGAAGCCAGGCATTTTGCAGAACGGGTCCAGCGCCGGATTCGTAGCCTTGTTCACATTCTGAATACCACCCCAATGCATGGGGACGAAGATCGTATCTGGACGAATCGCAGCACTGTACTTACTACGTACGGTGAAGCTGCCCCGGCGGGATGATATCTCTACCCATTCGCCCTCCCGAATCCGGTATTGCCGGGCTGTCTGTGGATGAATTTCCACGAAATTATGCAGCTGTCTGGCAGCCAGGGCAGGACTGCGCCGTGTCTGTACTCCCGTCAGATAATGAGCCAACACCCTACCATTGGTTAAAGTCAACGGATAGTCTCCATCCGGGAATTCCGTCTGCTGAGGAAGCTGGAAGGGTGCGAAGACAGCTCTTCCATGTGCGTGAGCGAATCGCTGTGCAAATAACATGCCTGTACCTGGATGATCCTCTGCGGGACAAGGCCAGTAGATTCCGCCTTCTCGTCTCAGACGTTCATAGGTTATTCCATAATAGTCTGCAGCTCCGCCTTTGCTCGCAATCCGCAGCTCTTCGAATATTTCTTCAGCCGACGTGTATTGGAAGTAATGTTCCTTGCCAAGGCCCCGTGCCAGCTCACGCAATATCATCCAATCATGCCAAGCTTCCCCTGGAGGAGGCTGCACTGCCTCACGCAGAAGCACACGCCCTTCCAGATTCGTCATGGTTCCTGTATTCTCCAGATAGGAAGTCACAGGCAGTACGACATCTGCCATGCTTGCAGTCTCAGACAGGTACATGTCCGCAACGACGAGACAATCCAGCTTCTTCAATCCCTCCTCCACTCGATCCGCATGCGGACTAGAGACGACAGGATTGGAGCCCATAATGAACAGCGTACGGATCTCCTGCGAATTCATCCGTTCAAGTAGTTCATAAGCGGATACACCTTGGCGCGGCAGACCCTCCGGTTGTATACCCCATACAGAAGCAATATAAGCACGATCCGCATCGTTCTCAATGGATCTGTATCCTGGCAGCTGGTCGGCTTTCTGTCCATGCTCTCTTCCGCCTTGCCCATTGCCTTGTCCGGTCACCGCTCCATAACCGCAGCCTTCACGTCCAATCTTGCCTGTAGCAAGCACGAGGTTCAGCAGTCCCCTCACAGCCAGATGACCGTCCGTCTGCTGCTCCACTCCGCGTGCTGTAAATATAATCCCTGTCGGAGCATCACCGTACATGATGGCGGCTGTACGCACTTGCTCAAGCGCAAGCCCACAACGATCAGCCATCTCGGACAGATCAAGCCCGGCTAGCTCAGCTTCCAGCTCTGCATAGCCTTCCGTTCGACTAGCAACAAAATCCTCATCAACCAGTCCCTCAGAGACGATGATCTTCATGAACATAGCAGCCAGAATAGCATCCGTGCCCGGCTTGATTTGCAGGTGAATATCTGCGAGGGCAGCCGTAGCTGTATGTCTTGGGTCGATCACAATGATCTTCGTCCCCTTCTCCTTGGCCTGGAGAAAATACGGCATTAACGTAGGCTGGCATTCCGCTATGTTGGTACCCGCCAGAATAATACAAGAAGCTGCGGCAATATCAGACAGACGACAGGTCATTCCACGATCCATGCCGAACGTCTTGACGCCTGCTGAAGCTGCGGCTGACATGCAAAAACGACCATTATAGTCTATATATCTAGTGCCAAGTGCCACCCTGGCGAACTTGCCCAGCATGTAGGCCGTCTCGTTGGTCAATGAGCCACCCCCATATACACCGATAGCATTCTGACCAAACCGGGATGTGGTCTGCTTGAATTGTGCACCTACCAGACTCAGCGCCTCCGCCCAGCTAGCTGGGGTAAGCTCGCCATTTTTTCGGATCAGCGGCTGCTTCAGGCGATCGCGACCCTGTGCGTGCTGATGGGCATTTTGCCCTTTGACACATAATCTTCCTTGGGAAGCCGCATTAGGAGCTCCTTGGACAACGAACGACCTGCCCTGTGGTGTTCTCTCCTCCAGCCGTATATCAGCCTTGCATTGTACACTGCAAAAAGGACATTGCGTCAATGTAGTTAGCATCCCTTTTCCCCATTTCTATTTAGGATGAATTATGCTCATTGCCATCTAAGATGAATGGTGCTCCGTGCCATCCTAGATGAATAATGTTCATTCCCTCGCTAGCCATGTCCATTCGATAACTCTCTCTTTTCTATGTTTGCTCTAATGGTACTCTCACACGGCGTTGGATCGAGTCCACTAAGCTTGCTCTCTGTTCCAGATCCAGCAACTGTTCACGCACCGTGGTGAGTCCTATCCGATCCAGCCACTCAGACATTCGTTCATCATACTCGCTGGTATGTCTGTAGAGCTGCAAGCATGCCATTAGAAGCTGAAGCGCATGCTCCTCATCCTCTTCCACCCCGACAAGCTGCGCCTCACAGATAGGCGAGTGTGAATGACCGCCAGCATAGACTTCCCAGCCTATGGGACTTCGCATAAGTCCAATCGGTTGTACGTGCAGGACCAGAATGGGGTCGTTGATAGTATTGACGACAGCGTTGACCCTAGTTGGAAACACTATACCGCTCCAGCTCTCTGAGAGTCGACTCGCTAGTCTTCTCCCCTGTTCAGCCAATGCTCCCGACATAGCGTCAGCAGAATGACTCATCACATACAAGCTGTTGCCTGAAGTGGCCAGATCCTGATGATCCGATACTTTGTGAGTCTGCTGCAATCCTTGTTTTTCATGCAAAATATCAATGTAATATTCAATTGCAGGCATGCAGAGTCCACAGCCAGTCGATGACCGCCATCCTAGCCTAGCCATAGCCGCTACAGTCGTCAGCCCTGGATCAGATTCGCAAAGTTCGCGCAATTGGCTACATACGTCAGCGTGAGTCAGATCAGTGCATTCACATAGTGGCGCCTTCCTCTGGACTGGCGAAGCAGCAGCTTGGCTAGTGTTTCCCATATCTGTATGAGCGTACTGTACCAACGCCTTGACGATATTGAGACATCCGCCACAGGAGCCGGAGGCTTTGGTGTGTGCTCTGACTTCCTCCGCCGACTGCAGATTATGCTCACGTATTGTATTCATGATCGTTCGCTTGCTCACTGCGTTACATGCGCAGACGGTCTCCTGATCCGGCATGGAAGCCACCAGACTCAATGACCCATCGTTGCCCGTATCCGCCCGAGCAGCTGTCATTGCCGCTAATTCACTGACAGACGCGCTGCTGCGTACCATGCCTACCAAAGTCGTTCCTTCCATCGTATCACCGAATAGCACAGCACTATGCACGACACCATTCTTGGCTGTTATCCGCTTGTAAGTACGACGAATGCCATCATATTGCTGGATAACCGTTTCTGTCCCGGGCTCACTCAGATTGCCAACCGAGAATACATCGACCCCCGAAATCTTTAGCTTTGAATAAGGGATGGAGCCTCGGTACCCCTCATGCTCATGTCCGCACAGATGTGCAGCGAGCGCTTTGGCCTGCTCGTATAATGGTGCAACCAGACCGTAGGTAATCCCGCGATGCTCTGCGCATTCCCCTACAGCGTAGATATGAGGCTGGCTTGTTCTCATATAATCATCCACCACGATCGCCCGCCCCATCTGTAGACCGCAGTTTTTGGCTAGCGCAACATTCGGGCGTATACCGATGGCCATCACCACAATATCCGCCTTCAGCTCTGTGCCATCTGTGAATTCGAGGCCAGTAACCTGCTTCTTTCCCTTAATTCTCTTCGTATCCGCTGATAAACGAAATAGCATACCTTGGCCTTCCAGCTTCGCCTGCAGCATCCCGGCCGCTGGCTCATCCAACTGGCGGTTCATCAGATATGAGGTGTTGTGCACAACAACGACTTCCATTCCCAAGTGCAGCAGCCCTCGCGCAGCCTCAAGCCCCAATAGTCCGCCACCAATGACAACTGCCTTCTTATAGCGCTGGGAATATTCCACCATTCTGCTGCAATCCTCAATATTTCGAAATGAGATCACACCCTCTAGGTCCACACCCGGAAGCGCCGGAATGAAAGAGGATGAGCCGGTAGCTATGATTAAGCGCTCGTACGTGCGACAAGTCCCGGCAGTCGTCAAGACAGTTCGGGCATGCGGATCAATATCAATAACCCGTTCTCCCGTAATCAGTTCAATGCCATGCTCTGCATACCAGCTATAATCGTTTAGAATGATATCATTTAACTCAGCCCCGCCTTGCAGCATTTTGGATAGCATAATCCGGTTATAGTTGGGTTGCTGCTCATCCCCAATGACCGTAATATCGAATTGGTCTGGTGCGAGCTGTATAATCTCTTCTACGCATTTGATTCCAGCCATTCCGTTACCAATGATGAGTAGTCTAGTTCTCTCCATGGCACTCCCCACTTCCAGCTCCCAGCTTGTATTAATAGCTCTCATTCATCAAAGTCAGAAAACCTGACTCAATCGTTCACCTGCAGCGCAAAAGCGTCTTTGCGAACGTTCCCTCTCCTGTAGACAGAAAAAGCCCTTTTCCATTAAAAGAAAAGGGCTCCATTGCCGATTACACACAGCACCTCGTTGTGCTGCTCATATTAGTTCTAATATAATCTGCAATTTTAAATAAGTCAACAAAATTAACATCAAAAGGGTTCAAAAACGAAAATTCAGGTTTTTATAAAATTATGTGTCATGAATATTGACATTTGATATTTTGGTTTTTATAATTTGAATCAAAATAACATGGCTACATGTTCATCCAGCGAAGGCACAATGACGTGCTATTTCGTGTCGGCAAAGAGGCCGCCAACTTATGTCATCAGGACAAGTTGCGGCCTCTTTTTGGGTTGAGCAGGCTATACAGAGGAGTGGTTAGATGGATAAGACGAGTTTTTGGAAAAGCGGGCACAAGCCTACCCTATTAAGTTCATTCTTGTATTTCGACATCAGCTTCATGATCTGGGGCATGATCGGGCCACTTAGCGTACTCATTGCCCTCGATTACCCCATGGACCCGGTGCAAAAAGCCAACCTGGTAGCTCTCCCAGTGCTAGGCGGTTCCATATTACGTCTGTTGCTCGGCTTTCTATCCGATTACATCGGCCCAAAGCTAACGGGGCAACTGGGAATGGCCACGACCTTTATTCCATTGTTACTGGGATGGCTATGGGTCGATTCGCTGGATCAGCTCTATATTGTAGCCCTGCTGCTTGGCGTAGCTGGCGCTTCCTTCGCAGCCGCCCTGCCGCTTGCAAGTCAGTGGTATCCCAAAGAGCATCAGGGATTGGCCATGGGGATTGCCGGTGCAGGCAACAGCGGTACAGTCCTCGCGACCCTGTTCGCCAATCGGATCGCTGAGCATTTCGGAAGCTGGAAGATCGTGTTCGGCCTGGCTGCAATCCCGATGTTCATCGTCTTTATCCTGTTCTCCATCCTGGCCTCCAATAGCCCCAATCGCCCTGCACCCAAGCGTCTAAGCCATTATGCCAAGGTGCTGAGCCAAGGGGATGCCTGGGTATTCTGTCTACTCTATTGCGTAACGTTTGGTGGTTTCGTAGGCTTGGCGAATTATCTTACTATTTTCTTCAACGTGCAATATGGCCTGTCCGCTATTCAAGCTGCTGACATCGCAACCATATGTATTATCGCAGGTAGCTTCTTCAGACCAGTAGGTGGTTATCTGTCAGATCGCTTCGGCGGCATCAAGGTACTTACAATGCTTTACGGAGGTGCGGCACTCATGCTGGTAGGTGTATCCTTCCTGCCATCACTGCCTGTAGTCGTTGCTCTTCTGTTCATCGGCATGATGTGCCTGGGTGCTGGTAACGGCTCCGTATTCCAACTCGTGCCACAGCGTTTCTCTAATGAAATTGGATTAATGACAGGCATTGTTGGTGCAGCAGGCGGTCTCGGCGGATACGCGCTACCATTAATACTCGGCAATATGTATAAGGCTACAGGCTCCTACTCTCTCGGCTTTATTACGATCGGTATGGTAGCTGTGCTGGCCCTGATCCTGCTGCTCGTCATGCAGGTCAAGTGGCGCTATACCTGGCTGTCCTTACAAACAAAAAGAAGCGGCGAAACAGCAAAACCAGCATAAACAGCTCAGCAGCATACGATTTAACAAGCTGGTCAACTGTATAAGCATCTACGAACTCGCCTCATCACAGACGAAACAGTAGGCGATCCAATTAAGGGTCTCAACCTGCTATCAACTGTTAACCTCAGACAAAGGGACTTATCTCAAGCCCATACCACGGCAGAGAAAGTCCCTTTCCAATTTGTACGGATCACCTTCTAGCGCATATCTTAAACATTATAAATGTGGCCCTTTATACAGTAAAAATGTATATCCCATCAACTATGGTGCGGCCTGTTTCCTGAATGGCACCCATACCTCGTTTATGCCTTAGCTTGAAATTTCCTCCAACCTGGACATTTCCGATTTATCCTTTAATCATCGTATTTTATTAAAAGCAAGTACAGCATCATATGTCACAGAGGTTTTCTGTAAGCACTCATTATTGTAATAATTCGGTGACTAAACGTTCCGCGATTTCTAGATTCTCAGGCTTTTCAAGATATAGTTTTTCTGTCTTCAGGTGAAGACAGAATGACTTTACACAGGCATTATCATAGCAGTCCCCCCAACGGGAGGACTACCCGTTAGGGCCTTCTTCAGTAGGCTCTGGGTGACCCGGAATACGAAACCACTGGTGGGTATTTAAAGTAATTAATATGATATTCATTCAAGATGTCTACTTGCTCCTCTGTTAAGAACAGTCCTTCCCCTAAGGCCATGGATATTGCGTAGTCGGCCTCGCTGCTCGGATCGTAGTCAAGCGCAGCTCTATTGATACCCTTGCCCTGCTAGTGCCGAGTTAGATGACATCTTCTGCACTAAGCGAGTTGTGTAATAACAAGGTGAGCTGAGACAGGCCTTGTTCCACCAGCAAGAGGAGTGATCGTTAGTGCGGTGGAATTACCAGTAGGATTTCGTATGGTCAAAATTGAATTAATGACCGTCGTTTCTACCAATGCCATTCCTATGATCTGAGATGTGCCTGTTGCTCGCCCGACTACCGTATAGGCCAAATCATCACCATTGAGCGTTAAAATCAGTTGTCCTGCTTCAGTTACACTCACTTGAAACAATACTTGATACGTACCGATTGCGGCCAAGTTAAATGAACTATCACCCGTTCGTGCAATATTAGTTCCACTACTAGGTCCATTTTGCGGAAAACTTACGTCTGTACCCGGAGCAACAGTTGCTGCATTATCAGGAGGCATCAATGCAAAAAAATCTGCAAAGTTCAACACTGCTCCCGTGGCGCCAGTCGAGCCTGTGGCGCCCGTTGCTCCTGTTGCACCAGTCAGACCTGTGGCACCCGTTGCTCCTGCTTCGCCAGTCGGACCTGTGGCGCCCGTTGCTCCTGCTTCGCCAGTCGGACCCGTGGCGCCCGTTGCTCCTGTTGCACCAGTCAGACCTGTGGCACCCGTTGCTCCTGCTTCGCCAGTCGGACCCGTGGCGCCCGTTGCTCCTGCTTCGCCAGTCGGACCTGTGGCACCCGTTGCTCCTGCTTCGCCAGTCGGACCTGTGGCGCCCGTTGCTCCTGCTTCGCCAGTCGGACCTGTGGC
>RCUF01000065.1_pt1 | contig 76277 bp, 79 predicted proteins | sample 2166311 | NCBI WGS metagenome assembly RCUF01 (sample SAMN09932608, study PRJNA488358) | compost metagenome | feature: garden; material: soil; isolation source: compost soil in 4-hydroxybenzonitrile-enriched culture | place: Germany: Experimental Botanical Garden Goettingen | collected 2016-01-27 | reverse complement strand
CGCAGATCAGGCGTCCGAAAAACTCGGGCTATGGCGCTGAACAAGCGTCCTCCTGAAGTAAGTGCTTGAGCCTGAGGAAGAGATTCTTCCCAGACCTAACGATTCTAGCGGTCTGTTAGGCAATCCTGCCAAATGCGCCACACGAAATGCACACAAATGTTTGCAGGAATGATCCTAAACCGACTAATCAGCCAAGCAATTATAAGAAATCTTAGAATGTTTCGCCGAGAGAAAAAGAAAGTCCCGGTTCACGTTGATTGCTCAACGCGAACCGGGACCATTCAAAGGCTTGACCCTGTATTAGAGGGTGTTTGCCGAGCCGCCAGCAGCAGCGATCTTCTCGGAAGCGGAAGTCGAGAAGGCGTTAACCTTCACGTCAACCTTAACCGTGATGTCGCCGGTGCCCAGCACCTTGACAGGCTGGTTCTTGCGAACGGCGCCCTTGGCAACCAGTGCCTCGACGGTGACTTCGCCACCTTCTGGGAACAGTTCCGAGATCTTGTCCAGGTTTACAACCTGGAACTCGACGCGGAATGGGTTCTTGAAGCCGCGCAGCTTTGGCAGACGCATGTGCAGCGGAAGCTGACCACCTGCGAAGCCTGCCTTCACCTGGTAACGAGCCTTGGTACCCTTGGTACCGCGACCTGCGGTCTTACCCTTGGAGCCCTCACCGCGACCCACGCGGGTCTTAGCGGTCTTGGCACCCTCAGCTGGGCGCAGGTGGTGAACCTTAAGTGCTTTTTCTTCAGCCATCTCTACTTCGCCTCCTCGACCTTCAGCAGGTGTGGGACCTTGTTGACCATGCCAACAGTCACAGGATCGGCGGTGCGAACAACGGTGTGACCGATGCGCTTCAGACCCAGCGAGCGAACAACGTCGCGCTGGCTCTGGTTTCCACCAATGATGGACTTGACCTGGGTGATTGCCAGCTTGGCATCGCTTGGAACAATGTTCTTAGCCATTGATTAAGCACCTGCCTTCTGGGCCTGGATGTGACGCAGCATTGCTGCTGGTGCAACCTCGTCCAGCGGAAGACCGCGGCGAGCTGCAACAGCTTCAGGCTCTTCCAGAGCCTTCAGTGCAGCAATGGTGCCCTGAACGATGTTGATCTGGTTCTGCGAACCCATCGACTTCGACAGGATGTCGTGGATGCCTGCGCACTCCAACACGGCGCGCACTGGGCCACCGGCGATAACACCGGTACCAGGAGCTGCTGGACGGAGCAAGACAACGCCAGCGGCGGCCTCACCCTTGACCAGGTGTGGAATGGTGGTGCCAACGCGTGGAACGCGGAAGAAGGACTTCTTGGCCTCTTCTACGCCCTTTGCGATAGCAGCAGGAACTTCCTTGGCCTTACCGTAGCCAACGCCGACCATACCGTTGCCGTCGCCAACGACCACAAGTGCGGTGAAGCTGAAGCGACGACCACCCTTGACGACCTTGGAGACGCGGTTGATAGCTACAACGCGCTCAAGGAACTTGTCCTTGTCTTCGTTGCGGCTATCCTTCTGGTCACGACCACGACCGCGGCCTTCGCCACGTCCACGGCCTTCACCACGACCGCGGCCTTCGCCGCGACGGGATCCTGCGTTCTCGGTAGCGGGAGCCGATGCAGTCTCGACTGCTTCAGTAGCTTCAGACACCTGAGTTTCCTTCTTGTTAGTTGCTTCGCTCACAGTGCCAGCCCACCTTCACGTGCGCCGTCAGCAACAGCAGCCACGCGACCGTGGTACTTGTTGCCACCGCGGTCGAAGACAACTGCTTCGATGCCAGCAGCCTTGGCGCGCTCTGCAACGAGCTCACCAATGCGCTTGGACTTTGCGGTCTTGTCGGCATCGCTTGCGCGAAGATCTGCTTCCATGGTCGATGCGCTGGCCAGGGTGATACCCTGCGAGTCGTCTACGATCTGTACGAAGATGTGACGAGCCGAGCGGTTGACAACCAGGCGTGGACGAACGGAGGTACCAACGATGTGCTTGCGCAAACGCTGATGACGACGACCGCGCTGAGCGGACTTGCTCTTGCCCTTGATTCCGATAGCCATGATTACTTACCAGCCTTTCCGACCTTGCGGCGGATGATCTCGCCAGCGTAGCGAATGCCCTTGCCCTTGTAAGGCTCGGTCTTGCGCAGCTTGCGGATGTTAGCGGCAACTTCACCGACGTGCTGCTTGTCGATACCGGCAACGGTGATCTTGTTGTTGCCCTCGACCGAGAAGGTGATGCCCTCAACGGCAGCAACCTTCACTGGGTGCGAGTAGCCCAGAGCAAGCTCCAGCTCGGCACCCTTAGCCTGTACGCGGTAACCGGTACCGTGGATTTCGAGCTTCTTCTCGTAACCATCGGTTACACCAGTGATCATGTTGCTGATCAAGGTACGGGTCAGACCGTGCAGCGAACGAGCCTCGCGGGAGTCGTTCGGGCGGCTGACGGTAACAGTGTTCTCGTCCTTGGCAACGGTGATTGGAGCCTTAACGGTGATCGAAAGTTCACCCTTAGGACCCTTGACGGCGACCAGCTGGCCGTCGACGTTCAACTCAACGTTGGCAGGTACGGAAATCGGAAGACGTCCAATACGTGACATTGTATGTTTCCCCTTTCCCGTTACCAGACGTAGGCGAGGACTTCCCCACCCACGCCCTTCTTTGCAGCCTGACGGTCAGTAAGCAGACCGGAGGAGGTGGACAGGATAGCGATACCAAGACCACCGAGCACGTGAGGCAGGTTGGTGGACTTTGCGTAAACGCGAAGACCTGGCTTGGAGATACGGCGTACGCCAGCGATCGAACGCTCGCGCGATGGGCCGTACTTCAAAGTGATAGTCAGAGTCTTGCCGACTTCTGCTGCTACTTCCTCGAACGAGGCGATGTAGCCCTGTTCCTTGAGGATGTTAGCAATGCGCACTTTCAGCTTGCTCGACGGCATCGACACAGTGTCGTGGTAAGCCGAGTTGGCGTTGCGCAGACGAGTCAGCATATCTGCGACTGGATCTGTCATAGACATGTGGGCTTCAGCCCTTCCTCGTTACGGTTTCCTTAGCGGACCTGTAACGTAGTGAGATTAGTTGTTGGTCTTGAATGGGAAGCCCAGAGCCTTAAGCAAGGCACGGCCTTCGTCATCAGTCTTGGCGGTGGTAACGACAGTGATGTCCATACCACGTACGCGGTCAACCTTGTCCACATCGATTTCATGGAACATCGACTGTTCGGTCAGACCGAAAGTGTAGTTGCCATTGCCATCGAACTGGCGGTCGCTCAAGCCGCGGAAGTCGCGGATACGAGGCAGTGCCAGGGTGATCAGGCGGTCGACGAATTCCCACATGCGATCGTTACGCAGGGTGGTGTGGGTACCGATTGGCATGCCTTCGCGCAGCTTGAACTGTGCGATCGACTTGCGGGCCTTGGTAACCACTGGCTTCTGACCGGTAATTGCGGTCAGGTCGCGTACGGCGCCTTCAATGAGCTTCGAGTCCTTGGCTGCTTCGCCAACACCCATGTTCACGACAACCTTGGTCAGGGATGGTACCTGCATTGGGTTGGCGTAGTTGAACTGCTCCTGCAGGGCAGGGCGGATGTCAGCTGCGTACTTAGCCTTCAGACGTGGCTGGATCTTGGTGGCTGCTTCAGTCATTACAGATCCTTTCCGGAAGCCTTGGCGTAACGAACGCGTACAGTCTTGGACACGCCGTTCTTTTCTACGGTTTCCTCGCGGAAGCCGACGCGGGTTGGCTTCTTGGTCTCTGGGTCAACCACTGCAACGTTGGAAACGTGCACTGGAGCCTCGACAACCTCGATGCCGCCGGTGGTCGAACCGGATTCGGTCTGACCTGCCTTGGTGTGCTTGGTGACGCGGTTAACGCCTTCGACCAGCACGCGGTTGGACTCGGTAATGACCTTCAGGACCTTGCCCTGCAAGCCACGTTCCTTGCCAGCGATGACCTGAACCAGGTCACCCTTCTTGATCTTTGCGCCCATGGTTACAGCACCTCCGGAGCCAGCGAAACGATCTTCATGAACTTCTTGTCACGAAGCTCGCGGCCCACTGGGCCGAAAATACGAGTACCACGAGGATCGGCAGCGTCACCCTTGAGGATAACTGCAGCGTTCTCGTCGAACTTGATGTAGGAACCGTCTGCACGACGGATTTCCTTCTTGGTGCGAACGACGACTGCCTTTACGACGTCGCCCTTCTTTACGTTGCCGCCAGGAATTGCATCCTTGACGGTAGCGACAATGGTGTCGCCAATGCTTGCGTAGCGACGCTTCGAGCCACCAAGAACACGAATGGTAAGGATTTCCTTAGCACCAGTGTTATCGGCAACCTTAAGTCGCGACTCCTGCTGAATCACTTCTTACTCCTGTCGTCTCGCTGGTTCTCATGAATGAGCCTTGCGGAACGGATATGGTCTCCACGATACGTATCGCTTACCCCCACTGGCGCGGGCGCACCGAATGCTGATCCCAAATGCCGGCAGGGCCGAGGCGTAAAATATCGAGGCTGCACTTGCGCGGCCAAACGGATTTGGACCGCACTGCATTATGTCGAAGGTGGATAGTCCCCGGGCATGATGCGCACAGATTCTTAAGTCTAGCCTAGAGTGGCGCGAATCCGAAATGGTGTGGTAAGAGAAAAGCGAGCGTCGTTCGTCACACCTTGGACACCGCAGATTCGCTGAATTTCGGGGTTTTGGTGCTGCCATCCAGTTGGGCAACTGGTCGCTTGCGGCGGCATCAGGGTGCCATTCGAGGTCGCCCATGCGCCGCCGTGGATGAAAAGCGGCTGAATCGCCAAAAGTGAAATTATTTTTCGGTCAGCCCTGGGCAGCTCCAGCATCCGGCCGTCACCGGCAGGAATCATTGCTCAGCGACGGAATTCGACCGTGGCGCTCACCGCAAGATGATCCGAGCCGTCGATGATGTGAGAAGAAGAGCCCGTGATGGACAGGCCCTTCGCCACGATATGGTCAATGCCGATCAATGGCGGGAAGCTCCGGCCGGCTGGCCAGGTCGCGCGGGGCCAGACTCCATCAGCCTGCGCATACCCGTCCCCCAGGGCACGGAATCCTGGATGGGAGCGAACGGAGTTGAAGTCGCCAGCAAGGATAACGGGATGATCCCGCTGCTGATTCGACCAGTCGATGACTGCTTCCAAGCCCTGGCTCCATCGTTGCGCATCGCCAACCGGCGGATAGACATGGATGCCGGCCACTCGCACGACCCCACCGGGTGCCTGCACATCGGCAACCGGCAAGGAGTACCAACCGGTGTCCGCTGAATCCAGATCGGAGGAGCGTTCCTGCAATGGGTACTTTGAAAAAATCACGGTATCCCGTTCTCCCCCGGCGGGTGCCTCTTGGCTCCGATAGCCAAATCCATCCAGCGCGTCCAGCCCTGCGAGTTGCTGGTGCATTGGTTCGCTGGTTTCAACAAGGACGAGAATCTGCGGATCCGTGTCCCTGATCAGTTCAGCGAGCTGCGCCGGATTCGCTCCTGCCTTCAGGGCATTGAACGATAGGAGAACCAGCTCGGAGCTGCCGTTTCCGGTCTGGCCAGCGGGAGAGCTCCATTGCACGTTGGGCAGTGTACCGCAGAGCAGGAACACCAGCACGAACCCGCTGATGAGCCATAGCTTGCGCAGTAGCCCGATAACCAGAACCACTGCCGGGAAGAGCAACAGATATGGCTGGAATGCCTGAAGCTTGGGAATCAATCCTGCACCGGGGAAACCCAGATACGGGAGTATGCCAATAGCTAGGGAAGCAACAAGAAGCGTACCCATAGGCCATCCCAGGGAAGGTTTTCGGGCACGCGTCATCGTCATCATCATCCGAGCCTATTCGAAGCAGATGACAATTCCGGCAAGGACACTTCCGCCTAGGTACGATAGCGGCTCGATGCGATTGCGACTGCCCTTGGCTTCTTCATGACTGCTGCGAGGCCCACTGCGCGACGCGCTGGGCGCTCTCTTCCAGCGACAGGTCTTCCACCCTGGACATGATGGACCAGCGCACACCGAAGGGATCCAGAATCGAAGCGAAGCGGTCACCCGAGACGAAGTTGCCCAGTGGTTCTCGGATACTGGAACCGGCAGCCTCGGCCCTTGCCACCACCTCATCTGCGTTTTCGCAGTAGAAACCCAAGGAATAGCAGGCATTCGGCGCAGCTGGCGGGCTGACTAGTCCGTAGGCCGGCGAAGGTTCCCCGATCTGCAAACGGCCATTGCCGAATGCAATTTCTGCATGCACGACAACGCCTCCCATTTCGGTGGAATCTACCATTGTCGCACCGAATACTTCTTCATAGAATCCCAGCGCTGCCCTTGCGTTGGGCACAGCCAAGAATGGCGTCAGACTGGTGAATCCATGAGGGACACCGGCAGTTGTATGCATTCCCGTCACACCTTGCGTGACTTCATCTTGATTTTCCATGTCCCTAGGCTAAGTCTGTGTGGCACGCTGGTTCTTGTAGATATGCGACAACCTGCACGGGTGGTAGAGGCCATGGAATCAGCACCGGATCCGCGAGGCGTTCTCTATCCTGCCCGGCTACCGGCAATCGAGCGATTCTCCCCCGGTCCAGGACTGCAGGAATTGGTCTCCTGGTTTTGGCTGGTGGATTGGAACATCGCGCCCGGACGTACCTCACGGCAAGAACTCCTGCCCTTTCCGCAAATGAATCTGGTCATTGAGCCAGAAGGCATTACGCTATCCGGCCCGGCCAGCGGCGCTTCGCACCGCGACCTGTCCGGGAGCAGTTGGGCAGTCTCCGCCTTGTTGCGCCCAGCGGCTGCGCAGGCTCTCAATGTGTCCCCCGCAGAGTTGCTGGACCAGGAAATCCAGTTCAGCGCACCTGGGCTGCTGGCCTCGATAACAAGGATGAAGACTCAACCCGGCCACGGGAACTCCGGTTCGGCCTGTGCCGAGCTCTTCGATTCGTGGCTCACCGCTCACCTTCCAGCAGCCACAAGTTCTGGCCTCCAAGCTAATAAGCTGCTCGACACCGTCGCAGCGGAGCGCGGAATCGTAAGGGTCTCCCAACTGGCCCATCGCTTGTCGCTCAGTACACGCAGTCTGCAACGGATTTCGGAAAGGTATTTGGGACTGGCTCCGCTGGCGGTGATTCGGCGGTACCGTTTGCAAGAGGCTGCTCATCGGCTGCGCGCAGACACTGCAGTTTCTATCGCTGGCATCGCAGCGGAAATGGGGTATGCGGATCAAGCCCACCTAGCGGCAGACTTCCGCAAAGTCTTGGGCTACTCCCCTGATACCTATCGAAAGGGCCGGACCTAGTCTGGCAGTACCGCCGCCACGGCACTGATTTCAACCAGCGCACCTGGCACACCGAGCTTCGCGACGAAGGCTGCAGACACCAGGGGTGGTTCAGTGGCTGCCAACTGTTCGCCTATGGCTCCATAGACGCTGATGACGTCGGTTCCTTCCACCAGCAGCACGTTCCACTGCACAACATCCTGGAATCCCGCGCTGGCCGCCGCCAGTACGAGCTTGGCGTTTCCCAGTGCCTTGGTCGCCTGCGTTGCGGCATCCCCGGCTCCGATCAGCTGCCCTGTGCCGTCTACAGCGTTCTGCCCGCCAACATAGATAGTCGTGGCACCCGGCGGGACGATGGCTACGTGGCTGAAAACTGGGGAGTTGACAAGGCCAGCGGGACGCAGTTTCCTGATCTGTTCCATAGTCCAGTGTGGCATTTTATTCACTGCTTTTTAAGACAGAAATGCCCCGAACTCTTCTTGCGAAGTGTTCGGGGCATTCTTCAATCACGAGATCCGTGAAATCGAAGCGAAAGCTTACTTAGCCTTCTCCACGATCTCAACGAGACGCCAGCGCTTGTCAGCAGACAGCGGGCGGGTCTCAGCGATGACAACCAAGTCGCCGATGCCGGCGTCGTTGTTCTCGTCGTGAGCCTTCACGTTCTTGTTGCGACGCATGACCTTGCCGTAAAGGGCGTGCTTAACACGGTCCTCAACGTCTACGACGATGGTCTTCTGCATCTTGTCAGATACCACGTAACCACGGAGGGTCTTGCGGTCGTTACGCTCGGTAGCGTTATCCACACCGTTCTCCTTCTCGCTCATTACTTGGAATCCTTCTTGGTTTCTTCAACCGGAACAACGACATCCTGACGAATGCCCAGCTCGCGCTCGCGCAGCACAGTGTAAATGCGTGCAATATCGCGCTTGATGGTCTTCAGGTTCCCGTGGGAATCCAGCTGGCCGGTAGCCGACTGGAAACGCAGGTTGAACAGTTCTGCCTTGGCCTTCTTCAATTCCTCGTTCAAACGAGCGGTATCGAAGCCGTCCAGGGACTCAATGCTAAGGTCTTTCGAGCCGATAGACATCCCTATTCACCACCTTCACGACGCACGATGCGTGCCTTCATTGGCAGCTTGTGGATTGCAAGACGCAATGCCTCTTTAGCTACCTCTTCACTGACGCCACCGAGTTCAAACATGACTCGTCCTGGCTTTACGTTGGCGACCCACCACTCCGGCGAACCCTTACCGGAACCCATGCGGGTTTCGGCAGGCTTCTTGGTAAGCGGACGGTCTGGGTAGATGTTGATCCAGACCTTACCGCCACGCTTGATGTAACGGGTCATGGCGATACGAGCGGCTTCGATCTGACGGTTAGTCACGTAAGCCGGGGTCAACGCCTGGATGCCGTACTCACCGAAAGCAACGGTGGTACCGCCCTTGGCAGCACCCGAACGCTTTGGGTGGTGCTGCTTGCGGAACTTCACACGACGTGGGATAAGCATTTAAGCCTGTCCTCCTTCCGCAGCCGGAGCTGCAGCGCCCTTGCGATCGTTACGACGACGGCGTTCGCCGCCACGTGGACGGTCGTTGCCGCCACCGCGGCCGCCACGAGCTGGAGCAGCAGCTTGCTGTGCAGCCAGTTCCTTGGCGGTTACGTCACCCTTGTAGATCCAGACCTTCACGCCGATACGGCCGAAGGTGGTCTTGGCTTCGAACTTGCCGAAGTCGATGTTCGCGCGCAGGGTGTGCAGTGGCACACGGCCTTCGCGGTAGAACTCCTTGCGGGACATTTCTGCGCCGCCAAGTCGACCGGAGCACTGAACGCGGATGCCCTTGGCACCAGCGCGCATTGCCGACTGCATTGCCTTCTTCATCGCACGGCGGAAAGCCACGCGGGAAGCAAGCTGCTCGGCGATGCCCTGGGCGACCAGCATGGCCTCCATGTCAGGGTTCTTGACCTCGAGGATGTTCAGCTGAACCTGCTTCTTGGTGAGCTTTTCCAGCTCGCCACGAATACGGTCAGCTTCTGCACCGCGACGACCAATGACGATACCTGGACGTGCAGTGTGGATATCCACACGTACGCGGTCACGGGTACGCTCGATCTCGACGCGGGCGATGCCAGCGCGATCCATGCCGTTAGACAGCAGGGCGCGGATCTGGACATCTTCCTTCACGTAGTCAGCGTAACGCTGGCCTGGCTTGCTGGAATCAGCGAACCAGTGGGAAACGTGATCGGTGGTGATGCCGAGACGGAAACCGTTCGGGTTAATCTTCTGTCCCATTTAGTTCTCCCCACCCTTCTGCGTGGTTGAAACAACCACAGTCACGTGGCTGGTGCGCTTCTTGATCTGGAATGCGCGACCCTGTGCACGCGGCTGGAACCGCTTCATGGTCGGACCTTCGTCAACAAACGCTTCGCTGATAAACAGCTCGTCCTCATTGAATGCTTCACCTGCGCGGTCCGCGGCGGCACGGGCGTTAGCCACTGCCGATGCGACAACCTTGTATACCGGCTCCGAAGCTGCCTGTGGGGCAAACTTCAAGATGGCCAGTGCTTCGTTGGTCTGCAGACCACGAACAAGGTTGACGACGCGCCGGGCCTTCATAGGCGTTACGCGGATGTGACGCGCAATTGCCTTGGCTTCCATTGCTATCCTTCTCTCGTCTATCGAAGAAGTGCTAAGCGATACTAGTACCCTTGCGGGGCCTAGCGGCGCTTGCCCTTCTTGTCGTCCTTCACGTGGCCACGGAACGTACGGGTTGGGGCAAACTCTCCGAGCTTGTGTCCAACCATCGATTCGGTTACGAACACAGGAATGTGCTTGCGACCGTCGTGTACGGCGATGGTGTGTCCCAGCATGTCCGGGATGATCATCGAACGGCGGGACCACGTCTTGATGACGTTCTTGGTGCCCTTATCGTTTTCAGCAACGACCTTTAGGAACAGGTGCTGATCGACGAAGGGGCCTTTCTTCAGGCTGCGTGGCATGTTTCCAGGCTCCTATCGCTTGTTCTTGCCGGTCTTGCGGCGACGCACAATGAGCTTGTCGCTTTCCTTGTTTGGACGACGGGTGCGTCCCTCACGCTTACCGTTAGGGTTGACCGGGTGACGACCACCGGAGGTCTTGCCCTCACCGCCACCATGTGGGTGGTCAACTGGGTTCATGACAACACCGCGAACGGTTGGGCGTACGCCCTTCCAGCGCATACGGCCGGCCTTGCCCCAGTTGATGTTGATCTGCTCAGCGTTGCCAACTTCGCCGATGGTTGCGCGGCAGCGCACATCAACGTTGCGGATTTCACCCGAAGGCAAACGCAGCTGGGCGTAGCGGCCCTCACGGGCTACCAGCTGGATCGATGCACCAGCGGAACGAGCCATCTTAGCGCCGCCGCCTGGGCGAAGCTCAACAGCGTGAATCACGGTACCAACCGGGATGTTACGCAGTGGCAGGTTGTTGCCTGGCTTGATGTCGGCGCTTGCGCCGGCCTCAATTGGGTCACCCTGCTTGAGGTTGTTCGGTGCGATGATGTAGCGCTTGGTGCCGTCCACGTAGTGGAGCAGTGCGATACGAGCGGTACGGTTCGGGTCGTACTCGATGTGAGCGACCTTTGCCGGAACGCCGTCCTTGTCGTGACGACGGAAGTCGATAACACGGTAGGCGCGCTTGTGTCCGCCACCCTTGTGACGGGTGGTGATCTTACCGGTGTTGTTACGGCCGCCTGACTTGGTCAGGGGACGAACCAACGACTTTTCCGGAGTCGATCGGGTGATTTCTGCGAAGTCGGCTACCGACGAGCCGCGAAGGCCCGGGGTAGTCGGCTTGTACTTACGAATTCCCATTATTAATATTCCTCGTTAAAGTGGTCTCCGCTTAGGAAAGCGGACCGCCGAAGATGTCAATCGAGCCGTCCTTCAAGGTGATGATGGCGCGCTTGGTGCTCTTGCGCGATCCCCACCCGAAGCGGGTGCGCTTGCGCTTACCAGCTCGGTTGATGGTGTTTACGGAGTCAACCTTGACGTTGAAGATCGCTTCAACGGCGTACTTGATTTCCGACTTGTTGGAGCTTGGTGCCACCTCGAAGGTGTACTGACCTTGATCGATCAGACCGTAGCTCTTTTCCGATACGACAGGTGCGATGACCACGTCGTGTGGAGCCTTTGAGAACGCGCTCACTTGGCTTCCTCCTTCTGGACCAGGGCATCGAAGGCAGCCTTGGTGAAGACTACGTCATCCGAAACCAGAACATCGTAGGTGTTCAGCTGGTCGACGTACAGAACGTGCACATTGACGAGGTTGCGAACCGAAAGGGCTGCAACATCGTTGGCGCGATCGATGACGACAAGCAGGTTCTTGCGCTCGGTGAGCGAACGCAAGGTAGCCAGAGCATCCTTGGTCGAAGGCGTTTCGCCAGCAACCAAGTTCTCAATCACGTGAACGCGATCGAAGCGTGCGCGATCAGACAGGGCGCCGCGCAGTGCAGCAGCCTTCATCTTCTTCGGGGTACGCTGCGAGTAATCACGTGGGGTTGGACCGTGGACAATGCCACCGCCGGTCATGTGCGGAGCACGGATCGAACCCTGACGGGCGCGGCCGGTACCCTTCTGCTTGAACGGCTTGCGACCTGCACCCGAAACCTCGGAGCGGTCCTTGGTCTTGTGGGTACCCTGGCGGGCAGCAGCAAGCTGTGCAACGACAACCTGGTGCAGCAGCGGGACGTTGGTCTGTACGTCGAAGATCTCTGCAGGCAGTTCGACGTTAAGTGCCTTAGTCATTTACTTATGCTCCCTTCACGGCGTTGCGTACGAGAACGACGCGGCCGCGGGCGCCTGGAACGGCACCCTTGATCAGCAGGAGGTTCTTCTCAGCGTCGATAGCGTGAATGGTCAGGTTCTGAGTGGTAACACGCTCAGCACCCATGCGACCAGCCATCTTCTGTCCACGGAAAACGCGACCTGGGGTCGATGCGCCGCCGATGGAACCTGGCTTACGGTGGTTCTTGTGAGCACCGTGCGATGCGCCAACACCGTGGAAGTTGTGACGCTTCATAACGCCGGCGAAGCCCTTACCCTTCGAGGTGCCTACGACGTCGACCTTCTGGCCGGCTTCGAAGACCTCTACGGAAAGTTCCTGGCCTGCGGTGTACTCGGCAGCGTCTGCAGTGCGCAGTTCTACCAAGTGGCGACGTGGGGTGACGCCAGCAGCCTCGAAGTGACCAGCCAGTGGCTTGGTGACCTTGCGAGGATCGATCTGGCCGTAGCCGATCTGAACTGCGGTGTAGCCATCGCGCTCTTCGTTGATGAGCTTGGTGACAACGTTGCTATCAGCCTGCACGACGGTGACAGGGATCAGGTTGTTGTTCGAATCCCAAACCTGGGTCATGCCGAGCTTCGTGCCCAGCAGGCCCTTGAAATTACGGGTTGCGGTCATAGTTTTCTCGCCACCTCCCCTTAAAGCTTGATTTCGATGTTGACATCCGCTGGCAGGTCGAGACGCATCAGCGAATCAACAGCCTTCGGGGTCGGATCAACGATGTCGATCAGACGCTTGTGCGTGCGCATTTCGAAGTGCTCACGGCTGTCCTTGTACTTGTGTGGCGAACGGATAACGCAGTACACGTTCTTCTCCGTTGGCAGCGGCACTGGGCCGACTACGGTTGCGCCTGCGCGCGTGACCGTCTCAACGATCTTCCGGGCCGAAACGTCAATGACCTCGTGGTCATACGACTTCAGCCGGATGCGGATTTTCTGTCCCGCCATGGCGTCATGCCTCTTTCTGTTAGCACTATCTAAAGTTTCTGTGCCTATATACGGGTCCTTGCAGACCGGCACGCCTTGCTCTGCGGCTGAATCCGGATCAGATCCGGGTTCCTCACCCGCAGGAGGCTCCGACCCCCGCGTTCGGGCGTGTCGTGAAATTTTCAGTCACAACACTCCCACAAAGTTTTCACTTTATCGAAGGGCCTTATAGTTTGAAGCAGTCGTATCGATCCCGAACCCCAGGCATTATCCTGCGTGAGAGTCGATCCCGGTCGTTCAAACCAGACCGGTTACCCCATAAATGGGGACCGGGTTGCATTGAAGCAACTTATCTAGTCTGACAGGTCGGCAACGATCGCGCAAATCTTTTATGCCTATCCGCGCCCGTGATCTTGCCCTCACACCTGGCGCGGCCCGTCCTGCCCGGACGGCTCCTGCCCCGCGGGGATCGGTGGATCAACAGGGTTTTGCGGCCTCACCGGCAGCGAATTCTGCTTGTCGACCTTCACCAGCTTGAAGACCGCGGCCGCAATCAGCCCCAAGCCAATGACCACCAGCCAGAGGAATGCCAAATCGCGCAGGAACCACAAGACTGCCAAGGTGATAGCCGCCGCACCCCACCAAATGAACAGCCGCTCCCCCAGCTTCAAGCCCCAGGCCACCAATCCACCGAAGAAGACCAGGCCGATCGCCTGCGCAACACCATTGGATTGGACCAGTGCGGCGAGCAAGGCCAGGCTGCCGGCCACCGAGGCGGCCAGCAGGTATGTCCTCTCCAATCGCGCGTTGGCCCTGATGTTGCGCCACGCGACCAGCACTACTGCAACAATGCAGGCGTAGGCCGCCAGGTTGCTGGCCCGCGGTGTGCCAAGGATCTGGGCATAGCTGCCCAGCGCCAGCAGCGCTCCCACGAGGATGAAGCCGTCCACCGCGTAGGGCACCAGCCGCCGCGGAAGTTCAAAGAGCCGCACCAGCACCGTAACGCCGAAGACCAGCAGCGCTCCGCCGGCCACCTGCCAAATCGCACCGCCATCCAGATGGGCGATGCCACCGGCCAGCAACAGGGCCAGGAGCATTGCCGCGAAGTACAAGCGCGAGGCGCTGCCGGGCGGATCGGCATGGAGGTAGCCGAATTCCGGATAGCCGGGATTTGGGTCCTTCATTCGCCCGTGGAAGATTGCGAGCAGGTACAGCGCGAGGCCCGCGCCAACCAGCGCCCATGCGGCATCCATCGGTGCTAGCACCACTGCCCCACCGGCTTGCCGCACCTCGAAGACTGCACGCAGGATAGCGACGCACAGCATGATGGCGGCTCCGGCCGCGTACCAGGCGCTCTTTCGCGTGTGCACCAGCAGGATGAAGCCGAGGGCCAGCAGCAGGTGCGCACCCACTGCCCACCACGACCCCGCCTGCCACGCGGCGGCCCACGCCGCCGGAAGGAAGATGGCCAGGCCCAGGGCTATCGAGTACGACTTGTTGGCGCGCAACCGCCATTCAAGCACGAGTGCCGCCAGGCTCAGGGCCAGCAGCATGGCGCAAGCAACCTGGGAACTCCACCACGTAGAGCGGACCCATCCGGTCGCATCTTCCATGGCCAGTGCCGGAATGCTGATCAGCAGGATCAGTGCCAGGATCGGGGCAAATAGATAGAGCTGTCGCTTGGCCACCGTCAAGCTGGTCTCGGCCTTGAACGCGGCCAGCCCGTGCAGCCCGAAAAATAAGCAGGCCAAGAGGATCGTTCCCCGATCCATGCCGCCCGCGAACTGCCCGTAGGCCAGCGTCGCCAGTGGAATGCCAGCCAGCAGTCCCACTGCCATCCAGCGCAATTCCCGGCGCAGTGCTTTGCCGTCGCGGATGCTAGCCAGCAAGCGGAGCAGCTGCGGGACGGCTATCGAAACCAGCAGCAGGCAGAACCGGCCGTGGATGTCGAATTCCATGCTGTAGGCAATCCACCACACCATGGAACTGAAGAGCACTTGGGCCAACGCTGCATAGAGGATCTTCCACCGCGTATTTGTGCTGCGGCGCAAGCTCCAGATGAAATAGCCCAAGGTTGCCGCCCCGATGAGGATTGCCAGCGGCCAGATCTCCTTGCCGAAGCTGAGCGCATAAAGCCCCATCAGCAGGCAGGCCGCAACGACATTGATCGGCTGTTCCAGCTCGGGGCGCTGTGCAGGAATATCGCGAAGCCGCCAACCCGAGGCAATGACCAGGCCAACTGCGAGCACAAGGCCAGTGATGAACCACGCCAGCCCGCCGATACCCAGGAACACCACGGTGCTTTCGCTGGCGTAGGAATAGTCGCCAGCGGTTGTCAGCAGGCGCAGGCTGAAGAGCAGCACCACGCCAAGCAAAGCCGAAGCGCCCACCCGTCCCAGCCGGTGCCCCTGCGCCATGCCGGAATCCAGCACGGCACGGCTCGCCAGATTCGCCGCCCACAAGATGAACAGCACGAAGAGCACCGCAATCAACGGGGCTGAGCCGTCAGGATTTCCATAGTCCCCAGCCGTGAGCTCATCAAGCGCAGCACCAAGCACGCCTGCGCCAACCAGGGTAAGGAGCCAGTGCGAATGGAGCGTCATTTCCCTGCGCAGGTTCCGGGCGTTGCGCTGAGCCAGCGAAAGCCCGAGCAGGGCCAGGGCGAATACCACCAGCGGGCGCCAACTGTGGTTCTGCATATCTACCAGCGTCACCAGGGGAAGAACCGCGATGACTCCAACTTCCAGCTTGGCGCTGCGCAGCAAGCCGGGAATGCCCAGCGCCATGAAGATCGGAACCGCGATGTAGCTGAGCACGAAGGCCTCGAAGCCCTGCGCGTAGAGAAACGCGCCGATCACCGAAGCCACCGCTAAGCACCACAGCACCGCACGTTCACTTTGCAGGTGCCTGCGCGCCAATCCCAGCCTCTGCTGGTAGCCGGTGGAGCAGAGCAATACCGCTACGGCTTGGAGCCCGAAGGCGAAGGCGAGCACCAGCCAGCTGCCCGTTGCGGAGAAACCGAGGTAGTTGCAGCCGGCCACGAGCATCGCCATGAAAGCAGCGCGGGCAGCGTAGGTGCGCAGCAGCCGCAGGTTGGGCAACAGCCTGACGCTGAGCAGCAACTGGACGGTGAGCAACGCGAAGATCCAGAACAAATCCCGGCTGGCGAGCATCTCCAAGAGGATCACCGACAACGCAAAGACAAACGCAGGCAGCAGCTGCGCGGTGCCGTGCAGGGCCCGGAAGAAGATTGAGTGGCGGATCCTTTCGCTGCGTACCGCCAAGAGCATCAGCGCAATAGAGAGCACCAGCAGGATCAGCATGTAGTACAGGACGCCACGCTGCATCGCGGCCGCGCCGGCCATGGCGGTGCTGACCAGAATCAGCACGGCAACCCACGCCAGAACACGGGACTTGAACGTCAGTGTTGCGTAGCCCACGGCTAATGTGCCGATGGCTGAGAAAACCAGCCAGGTCGCCGGGCCGGATATGTTCACCGTGCTGTAGGTAGCGATGGCGCACAGCGGCAACAAAGCCAGCCCGGTGCCGGCAAAGGCGGCTCCTGCCGGACGCAAGGACGGTTTCACTGCGAAGGTGACCAGGCCTCCGCCGTAGAAAGCGGCAGACAGCAGGAATAAGGCGATGAGCTTTGACAGTGGCGGAAGCGCGAAGCTCAGGAAGAGTGCGCCGGCGGCAACGATCATCAGGGCCGCGACGTACAGCGTGATGTTGATGTTGCGCAGTTCGCGCTCGCGTTTGGTGAGCACCTTGATTGGCTTAACCGGTGCAGCAGGCTGGAGGGTGGCCGTGGGGAGCGGCGCGCGGTACGCGGGGGCAGCACCGGCCGCCGCTGGCTGGAGGTATGGCTGGCTGGAAGGTGCCATCGATGCGGCCGGCGCTGCATCTTTGCGGCTTGCAGGCTGCGCTTCGAGCGGCTGTGCGGGGACCCCCGGCGCTTGGGCAGCAGCCGGTGCCGAGGCACCCGGCGGCCCGGGTTGCCCCAGGTACTTCACTGCCTCGTCGTAGCCTTGCTGCCACGCTTCGCCCAGCGCATCAAGCTGCTGCTGGCTTTGCGATTTATCCCGACTCCCCTGGCGCCGGCCGAGGCCGAAAGCCAACAGAACCAAGATGATAGAAACGATGATCCAGCCCATCATTGATGCCACTCCCCCACTTAGCGAATTGTCGCGCCCTCCAATTAGACCACCTTCTAGATATATTCACTAGCTGGGGCTCGTATTTAACGAAAAAATCCCCCAGCACAAAAGTGCTGGGGGATTCTTTTCAGTTCACTAGGGAACTACCTCATCAAGTAGAGACTACTTGGTGATGGTGGTTACCTTGCCCGAACCAACGGTGCGGCCGCCTTCGCGAATTGCGAAGCCGAGGCCCTCTTCCATGGCGATTGGCTGGATCAGCTCAACCGACATTTCGGTGTTGTCGCCAGGCATAACCATTTCGGTGCCCTCTGGGAGGGTGATAACGCCGGTTACGTCGGTGGTGCGGAAGTAGAACTGCGGACGGTAGTTCGAGTAGAACGGGTTGTGACGTCCGCCTTCGTCCTTCGACAGGATGTAGACGTTAGCTTCGAAGTTGGTGTGTGGGGTGATCGAGCCTGGGGCTACGATAACCTGGCCACGCTCAACATCGTCGCGCTTCAGACCGCGAAGCAGCAGACCACAGTTCTCGCCAGCCCATGCTTCGTCGAGCTGCTTGTGGAACATCTCGATACCGGTAACGGTAGTCTTCTGGATTGGGCGGATGCCAACAATCTCAACTTCCGAGTTGATAGCCAGGGTGCCACGCTCGGCGCGACCGGTAACAACGGTACCGCGGCCGGTGATGGTGAAGACGTCTTCAATTGGCATCAGGAATGGCTTGTCGCGGTCGCGAACTGGGTCTGGAATGAAGCTGTCAGCTGCATCCATCAGTTCCTCGATAGCTGCAACCCACTTTGCGTCGCCTTCCAGAGCCTTCAGGCCCGAAACGCGGATCACTGGAGCGTCATCGCCATCGAAGCCCTGCGAGGACAGAAGTTCGCGAACTTCCATCTCCACGAGCTCGAGCAGCTCTTCGTCATCAACCATGTCCGACTTGTTCAGTGCAACCATCAGGGTTGGAACACCAACCTGGCGGGCCAGCAGAACGTGCTCGCGGGTCTGAGCCATCGGGCCATCGGTAGCGGCAACAACGAGGATTGCGCCGTCCATCTGAGCAGCACCGGTGATCATGTTCTTGACATAGTCAGCGTGACCTGGAGCGTCTACGTGTGCGTAGTGGCGCTTCTCGGTCTGGTACTCGATGTGCGAGATGTTGATGGTAATACCGCGCTGGCGCTCTTCCGGTGCCGAGTCGATGTTAGCGAAGTCGCGCTGTTCGTTCAGGTCTGGGTACTTGTCAGCCAGAACCTTGGAGATTGCCGCGGTCAGAGTGGTCTTACCGTGGTCAACGTGACCGATGGTACCAATGTTGACGTGCGGCTTGTTGCGCTCGAACTTTGCCTTTGCCACAAGTTCCTCCTAGAAACATTTACAGAAGACATTCTTCGTCTGCGCGGTTCGCAAACGAACTAGAAATAGTCTACTGGGGGCTTGGATAATTTAGGAAATTCCGGTCCTCTGCGGGGCCTGCATTGTGATGCAAATCCCTCGTTGGCCGTTTGCGGTGCCGGCTCCGTTTTTCAACGGAACCGGCCCGCGATCGGCCACTTCCCCGCTAAGGGGGTCACGGCCAGGTTTTTATACCGAGACGATTACTCGCCGCGGGACTTCTGGATGATCTCGTCGGCAACTGCCTTCGGGACCTCAGAGTAGCTGTCGAAGGTCATCGAGTAAACTGCGCGACCCTGGGTCTTCGAACGCAGGTCACCAATGTAACCGAACATTTCCGACAGTGGCACACCAGCGCGGATGACCTTGACGCCAGCAGCGTCGGACATCTCGCTGATCGAACCACGACGGGAGTTCAGGTCGCCGATAACGTCGCCCATGTACTCTTCCGGGGTACGGACTTCAACAGCCATCAGCGGTTCAAGCAAAACAGGGTTAGCGCGGCGTGCGCCTTCCTTGAATACCTGCGAACCAGCGATCTTGAAGGCCATTTCCGAGGAGTCGACATCGTGGTAAGCACCATCGATGAGGGTAGCCTTGACACCGACCAGTGGGTAGCCTGCGAGGATACCGTACTGCATTGCGTCCTGGATACCAGCGTCAACGGATGGGATGTACTCACGAGGAACACGACCACCGGTCACGGCGTTCTTGAACTCGTAGGTGACGCCGTCAACAACTTCCAGAGGCTCGAACGAGACCTGGACCTTTGCGAACTGACCCGAACCACCGGTCTGCTTCTTGTGGGTGAAGTCAACCTTCTCCACAGCCTTCTTGATGGTTTCGCGGTATGCAACCTGTGGCTTGCCAACGTTTGCTTCCACACGGAATTCGCGCTTCATGCGGTCAACCAGAATGTCCAGGTGAAGCTCACCCATACCGCCAATGACGGTCTGGCCGGTGTCTTCATTCAGGGACACGGTGAAGGTTGGATCTTCCGCCGACAGCTTCTGGATAGCGGTCGACAGCTTTTCCTGGTCACCCTTGGTCTTTGGTTCGATGGCCACAGAGATCACTGGATCCGGGAAGCTCATCGATTCGAGAACGATTGGGTGGGCTGGATCACATAGGGTGTCACCGGTGGTGGTGGCCTTCAGGCCGATCACAGCGTAGATGTGACCTGCGTGGATCTCGTCTACCGGATTCTCCTTGTTGGAGTGCATCTGGAAGAGCTTGCCTACGCGTTCCTTCTTGCCCTTGGTGGAGTTCAGCAGCTGTGCGCCGGACTCTGCCTTGCCGGAGTAAACGCGGATGAAGTTCAACTGGCCGAAGAACGGGTGAGCGGCGATCTTGAACGCAAGTGCCGAGAACGGTGCGTCCTCCGAAGGCTCGCGGGTCAGCTCAACTTCTTCGTCCTTCGGATCGTGACCGATGGTGGCGCCAACGTCCAGTGGGTTCGGCAGGAAGTCGATGACTGCATCCAGCATTGGCTGAACGCCGCGGTTCTTGAAGGCCGAACCACAGAATACTGGGTAAGCTTCCGAGTTCACGGTCAGCTTGCGGATGCCAGCCTTGAGTTCCTCAAGGGAGATTTCTTCACCTTCGAGGTACTTCTCCATGAGCTCTTCGGATGCCTCAGCGACATCTTCAACCAGCTTGGCGCGGTACTCTTCAGCACGCTCAACCAAGTCGGCAGGGATTTCGCGGGTTTCGTAAGCAGCGCCCATGGTGACGTCACCCTTGGAGTCGCCTTCCCAAACGAATGCCTTCATGGACAGCAGGTCAACGACACCGGTGAACTCGGACTCGGAGCCGATTGGCAGCTGCATAACCAGCGGCTTGGCACCAAGGCGCTGGATGATGGTATCTACGGTGAAGTAGAAGTCAGCGCCCAGCTTGTCCATCTTGTTGACGAAGCAGATACGTGGAACGTCGTACTTGTCAGCCTGGCGCCAAACGGTCTCGGACTGAGGCTCAACGCCTTCCTTGCCATCGAAGACGGCAACGGCGCCATCGAGCACGCGCAGCGAGCGCTCCACCTCAACGGTGAAGTCAACGTGGCCCGGGGTGTCGATGATGTTGATCTGGTTCTTGTTCCAGAAGCAGGTAACAGCAGCGGAGGTAATGGTGATACCGCGCTCTTTTTCCTGTTCCATCCAGTCGGTGGTCGAAGCACCGTCGTGGGTTTCACCGAGCTTGTGGTTCACACCCGTGTAGAAAAGGATGCGCTCAGTAGTAGTGGTCTTACCGGCATCGATGTGAGCCATGATGCCGATATTGCGGACCTTGTTAAGGTCAGTAAGCACGTCCTGTGCCACGTTGTCTCCCTATAAGGTGAGGCCGGAATTGCTGGGCATCGGTTGATGCCCAGCTTTTCCGAGCGGTTCTTACCAGCGGTAGTGTGCGAAGGCCTTGTTGGACTCGGCCATCTTGTGAGTGTCTTCGCGACGCTTCACAGCGGCACCCAGACCGTTCGATGCGTCCAGGATCTCGTTCATCAAACGCTCGATCATGGTCTTCTCGCGGCGAGCCTTCGAGTAGCCAACCAGCCAGCGCAGAGCCAGTGCGGTTGCACGGCCTGGCTTGACCTCAACAGGAACCTGGTAGGTAGCGCCACCGACGCGGCGGGAACGAACCTCGAGGGCTGGACGGATGTTGTCCATAGCCTTCTTGAGGGTCGAAACAGCGTCGGCGCCGGACTTTGCTGCGGCACCTTCGAGTGCACCGTAAACAATGCGCTCTGCAGTGGACTTCTTGCCGTCTACGAGAACCTTGTTGATCAGCTGGGTGACCAATGGGGATTCGAAGACTGGATCAGAAACTAGTGGGCGCTTTGGCGCCGGACCCTTACGAGGCATTACTTACCATCCTTCTTTGCACCGTAGCGGGAACGAGCCTGCTTACGATCCTTCACACCCTGGGTATCCAGAGCACCACGAACAATCTTGTAGCGAACACCTGGAAGGTCCTTTACACGACCACCGCGAACGAGCACGATGGAGTGTTCCTGCAGGTTGTGTCCGACACCTGGAATGTAAGCGGTCACTTCGACGCCACCGGCAAGGCGCACACGTGCGACCTTACGCAGAGCCGAGTTTGGCTTCTTCGGGGTGGTGGTGTACACACGGGTGCACACGCCACGGCGCATTGGGTTGCCCTTAAGGGCAGGGGCCTTGGTCTTGACGACCTTAGGCGAGCGGCCCTTGCGGACCAGCTGCTGAATAGTAGGCACTTTCGTGTCCTTCCATTGTCTAAGTTCTTCGGCAACACGACGAAAACGCCTAAGCCTAGAAAAGTTTTAGCGCTTCGCAATGTAGCTAGCTGCTTGCTTTACCGCGCACTCAGAATCAAAAGTCCCTAGGCGTGCGAAAGTGTGGCATTCGTTGCGCAACCTACCCGCAACCCGGACGGAGTCCATTTTGCCACACATAAAACAATTGACCTCAGTCTAGCATTAATCCACCGAGCCACCATGTACAGTAAGCTATCTCACCGACCAGGCCACTCTTGGCCCCCGCCGCCATCGAGACGGTTTGGGTAGTGACTACGATATCGACCCCAGCTGAACGCCACGGGACCGCCAGATGAAAACCACCCGAATCCGCGGATGTCCGCTGCCGGCTTGCCAGCGGATCCGCATCAAGGCGAATACTAGTTCCTAAATCTCCCAGTGGATTCATCGACTACTATTTCCACCCCGTGTTGCGCGCAGGCCCCGGAACGCAGACCACTGGGAACTGTGGCGGTTAAACGCCCAATGCCTGCCCGCACAGTGTGCGGGCAGGCATTGGGTCAAACTACCTTACGGTGACAGTGCTCCCGGTTTAGCGGAAGTCCGAGCCGTGGTCGTAGTCGTCCATCGAGATGGCACGGAATTCAGGCGACAGCCCGCCTTCCAGCGCATCGTCGTACAGGCCCGAAGAGAAGGCCGAGGTGCCGGTGAACAAAGTTGCCTTTGCTTCATCGGTTGGCTCGACGTTGACCTGGGTGTAGCGATCCAGACCGGTACCGGCCGGGATCAGCTTACCGATGATCACGTTTTCCTTCAGACCGCGCAGTGGATCTTCCTTGCCTTCCATCGCAGCCTGGGTCAGGACGCGAGTGGTTTCCTGGAAGGAAGCAGCCGACAGCCACGAATCGGTGGCCAGCGATGCCTTGGTGATGCCCATCAGCTCGTCACGGCCGGCAGCTGGACGCTGGCCTTCCGAAACGGCCTTGCGGTTCGCCGCGGTGAAGCGCGAACGATCGGCCAACTCGCCTGGCAGCAAGTCGGTCTCGCCGGACTCGATGACGGTGACGCGGCGCAGCATCTGGCGGACGATGACTTCCACGTGCTTATCGTGGATGCCTACACCCTGGGACTGGTACACATCCTGGACCTCGCGGACCAGGAACTTCTGTGCCTCACGTGGGCCGAGGACTCGAAGAACCTGCTTCGGATCCAAGGTACCGCTGGTGAGCTGGGTGCCGGCAACGATGCTTTCGCCCTCTTCAACCAACAGGCGAGCACGGCGCAGAACCGGGTAGGCCTGCTTCTCGTCGCCGTTGTCTGGAGTAACTACAACACGCAGCTGCTTCTCGTCGTCTTCAATCGACACGCGACCGGCAACCTCGGACATCGGAGCCACACCCTTAGGGGTACGGGCTTCGAACAGTTCCTGGATACGAGGCAGACCCTGGGTGATATCGTCAGCAGACGCTACACCACCGGTGTGGAAGGTACGCATGGTCAGCTGGGTACCAGGCTCGCCGATGGACTGCGCGGCGATAATGCCAACAGCCTCGCCGATGTCCACGGTCTTGCCGCTGGCCAGCGAACGCCCGTAGCACAGAGCACAGGTTCCAACAGCCGAGTCGCAGGTCAGCACGGAGCGAACGCGGATTTCATCCACGCCTGCAGCGTACAGCTCGTCGATCAGCACGTCGCCGACATCCGAACCGGCGGTAGCCAGCACGGTGCCTTCAGCGTTCTTGACGTCGGTAGCCAGCGTACGGGTGTATGCCGAGTTCTCCACGGTCTCGTGCTTGACGCGGATGCCGGCAGAGTTATCTGCAATGGCAACGGTCAAGCCGCGCTTGGTGCCGCAGTCCTCTTCGCGAACGATAACATCCTGCGAAACGTCCACCAGACGACGGGTCAGGTAACCCGAGTTAGCGGTCTTCAGCGCGGTATCCGCCAGGCCCTTACGGGCACCGTGGGTCGCGATGAAGTACTCCAGAACCGACAGGCCTTCACGGTAGGAAGACTTGATCGGGCGAGGAATAATTTCACCCTTAGGGTTGGACACCAGACCACGGATACCCGCGATCTGACGCAATTGCAGGTAGTTACCACGAGCCTTGGAAGTCACCATTCGGTTAATGGTGTTCAGCTCTTCCATGCCGTTCTTCATCGCCTCGGCAACCTCGTCGGTAGCCTTGGTCCAGATGTCGATCAGGTCCTGGCGGCGCTCGGTATCTGCAATCAGGCCCTTGTCGTAGGAAGCCTGGACCTTGGCGGCCTTCACCTCGTAAGGAGCCAAGATGGCTGCCTTATCCATGTTCGAGGTAATGTCCGAGATCGCCACGGTGACACCCGAGCGGGTCGACCAGTAGAAACCGGCGTCCTTCAGGTTATCCAGGGTAGCTGCGGCAATGATCTTCGGGTAGCGCTCTGCCAGATCGTTGACGATCTCCGAGAGCGCATCCTTGCCCGCTACGGTGGCTACCCATGGGTAGTCCGCAGGCAGGGTGTCGTTGAACAGCACCTGGCCAAGCGAGGTATCCAGCAATGCCGGGGTACCTGGCTCCCAGCCCTCAGGGGCTGGCTGGTCTGCGGAAGGAACGAAGTTCTCCACGCGGACCTTGATCGGTGCGTTCAGGTGCAGTTCGCCCAGATCCTTGGCCATGATGGCCTCGGATACGGTAGCGAACACGCGGCCGGCGCCCTTTTCGGTTGCACGCTTGGTGGTCAAGTGGTGCAAGCCGATGATCATATCCTGCGAAGGCTGTGCCACTGGGCGGCCATCGGAAGGCTTCAAGATGTTGTGCGAGGACAGCATCAAGATACGGGCTTCAGCCTGTGCTTCTGGGCTCAGCGGCAGGTGGACTGCCATCTGGTCACCGTCGAAGTCAGCGTTGAACGCGCCGCAAACCAATGGGTGCAGCTGCAGGGCCTTGCCTTCGATCAGCTGTGGTTCGAAGGCCTGGATACCCAAGCGGTGCAGGGTAGGTGCACGGTTGAGCAGTACCGGGTGCTCGGTGATGATCTCTTCGAGAACATCCCAAACCTGCGGGCGGTAACGCTCGACCATGCGCTTAGCCGACTTGATGTTCTGTGCGTGGTTGAGGTCAACCAGGCGCTTCATCACGAAAGGCTTGAACAGCTCCAGGGCCATCTGCTTTGGCAGACCGCACTGGTGCAGCTTCAGCTGCGGGCCGACAACGATGACCGAACGGCCCGAGTAGTCAACGCGCTTGCCCAGCAGGTTCTGGCGGAAACGACCCTGCTTGCCCTTGAGCATGTCGCTCAGGGACTTCAGCGGGCGGTTGCCTGGACCGGTCACCGGACGGCCACGACGGCCGTTATCGAACAGCGAGTCAACAGCTTCCTGCATCATGCGCTTTTCGTTGTTCACGATGATCTCTGGCGCACCGAGATCAAGCAGGCGCTTGAGGCGGTTGTTGCGGTTGATCACGCGGCGGTACAGGTCGTTCAGATCCGAGGTAGCGAAACGGCCACCGTCGAGCTGGACCATCGGGCGCAGTTCTGGCGGGATCACCGGAACGGCGTCAAGGACCATGCCCTTAGGCGAGTTGCCGTTGACAAGGAACGCGTTGACGACCTTCAGGCGCTTGAGCGCACGAGCCTTCTTCTGGCCCTTGCCGTTTTCGATGATGGTCTTCAGCTCTTCAGCTTCAGCCGCCAGATCGAAGTTCTCAAGGCGCTTCTGGATAGCTTCTGCACCCATGGAGCCTTCGAAGAACAGTCCGTACTTCTCACGCATGGTGCGGTACAGGCCTTCGTCGCCTTCGAGGTCGGCGACCTTCAGGTTCTTGAAGCGCTCCCAGACCGCACGCAGGCGCTCGGCTTCGGCCTTGGCGCGCTTGTCGATCTGCAGAACAGTCTTCTCGGCCAAGGTGCGGGCCTTGTTCAGCTCGGCATTCTTGGCGCCGTCAGCTTCCATGCGCTCCAGCTCGGCTTCCAGGTCGGCTGCAACAGCCTTCTTGTCAGCTTCCGAGTTGTTCGCAAGGTTTCGCAGTTCCAGGTCGTGCTGGGCCTGCAGGTTAGGCATTTCGGCGTGGCGGCGTGCTTCGTCGACACCGGTGATCATGTAGGCAGCGAAGTAGATGACCTTTTCGAGGTCCTTCGGAGCCAGATCGAGCAGGTAGCCCAAGCGCGATGGAACGCCCTTGAAGTACCAGATGTGGGTCACAGGAGCTGCCAGCTCGATGTGGCCCATGCGCTCACGGCGTACGTTCGCGCGGGTCACCTCGACGCCGCAACGCTCGCAGATGATGCCCTTGAAGCGCACGCGCTTGTACTTGCCGCAGTAGCATTCCCAGTCGCGGGAAGGGCCGAAGATCTTTTCGCAGAAAAGACCGTCCTTCTCCGGCTTCAGGGTGCGGTAGTTAATGGTTTCCGGCTTCTTGACCTCGCCGTAGCTCCATCCACGGATTTCATCCGCGGTGGCAAGGTTGATTCGCATGAGGCCGAATGAGGAATCGCTGGACATATGGTCCTTTTCTCTCTTCTGTGGTGTCTGAAGTCGATACGAATGAGGGTGGGAATTTGCCGCCGCTGCCTGCAGGTCCTGCAGGCAGGGCGCCAGATTACACTTCCTCTACGGAGTTCGGCTCCGACCGTGAAAGGTCGATGCCCAGCTCTTCAGCGGCGCGGAACGATTCCTCGTCCGACTCACGCATTTCGATAGTGTTGCCGTCGGTACCGAGTACCTCGACGTTCAAGCACAGCGACTGCATTTCCTTGATGAGCACCTTGAACGATTCTGGAACACCAGGCTCTGGAACGTTCTCGCCCTTGACGATAGCTTCGTAGACCTTCACGCGGCCGTGGATATCATCCGACTTGATGGTCAGGATTTCCTGCAGTGTGTAAGCGGCACCGTATGCTTCCAGTGCCCAAACTTCCATCTCGCCGAAGCGCTGGCCACCGAACTGGGCCTTACCGCCCAGTGGCTGCTGGGTGATCATGGAGTATGGACCGGTGGAACGGGCGTGGATCTTGTCGTCCACCAGGTGGTGGAGCTTCAAGATGTACATGTAGCCCACGGAAACCGGATCCGGCAGCGGGTCGCCGGAGCGGCCGTCGAACAGCTTCGCCTTGCCGGAGTTGCCAATCAGGCGCACACCGTCACGGGTCTTGCTGGTCGAATCCAGGATGCCGCGGATTTCCTCTTCGGAAGCGCCATCGAAGACCGGGGTTGCCACGGTGGTGGAACCGGACTCGCGTGGCAGGTTCGGCAGATCGCGGACCCATTCAGGCTCGCCTTCGATCTTCCAGCCCTGCTTGGCAGCCCAACCCAGGTGGATTTCCATAACCTGGCCGACGTTCATACGACCTGGCACACCTAGCGGGTTCAGGATGACATCCAGCGGGGTGCCGTCTTCCAGGAATGGCATGTCTTCCAGCGGCATGATGCGCGAGATGACACCCTTGTTACCGTGGCGACCTGCGAGCTTGTCGCCGATCGAGATCTTGCGCTTCTGGGCAACGTAGACGCGGACCAGCTGGTTGACACCAGGGGAAAGGTCATCGTCGTTGTCGCGGTCGAAGATGCGAACACCAATGACGGTGCCGGACTCGCCGTGCGGAACCTTCAGCGAGGTGTCGCGCACTTCGCGCGACTTCTCACCGAAGATGGCACGCAGCAGGCGCTCTTCCGGGGTCAGTTCGGTCTCGCCCTTAGGGGTGACACGGCCTACCAGCACGTCGCCGGCCTCGACCTCGGCACCGATGTAGACGATGCCGCGGTCATCGAGCTGGGAGAGGATGTCTTCCGAGACATTCGGGATGTCGCGGGTGATTTCCTCGGCACCGAGCTTGGTGTCGCGGGCATCGACTTCGTGCTCTTCGATGTGAATCGAGGTGAGTACGTCGTCGAAGATCATGCGCTGGGAGAGGATGATCGCATCCTCGTAGTTGTAGCCTTCCCAGGACATGAATGCCACGAGCAGGTTCTTGCCCAGCGAGAGCTCGCCGGAGTCGGTCGAAGGACCGTCAGCGATGATCGACTGGTATTCCAGGCGGTCGCCTTCGGACACGCGAACGCGCTGGTTGTAGGCGTTGCCCTGGTTCGAGCGGGCGAACTTCATGATCGGGTACATCGACTCGGTGCCGTCATCGTTCATGACGACAACCAGGTCAGCAGATACCTCGGTGACCACGCCTGGCTTGGCGGCGACAACGGAGTCGCCGGCGTCAACCGCGGCGAACTTCTCCATGCCGGTACCCACCAGCGGACGCTCGGACTTCAGCAGCGGCACAGCCTGGCGCTGCATGTTGGCGCCCATCAGTGCGCGGTTGGCATCGTCGTGCTCGAGGAATGGAATCAGCGCGGTTGCCACCGAAACCATCTGGCGCGGCGAAACGTCCATGAAGGTCACTTCAGCGGAATCGACGATGACAGGCTCGCCGCCACCGCCCTTTTCGCGAACCAGAACGGTCTCTTCAACGAAGCGGCCGTTCTCATCCAGAGGCGCGTTGGCCTGTGCGATGTAGTGCTGCAGCTCGTCATCGGCGGTCAGGTAGTCGACCTCGTTGGACACGACGCCATTGGCGACGCGGCGGTACGGGGTTTCGATGAAGCCGAAGGAGTTGATGCGTCCGTAGGTAGCCAACGAACCGATCAGGCCGATGTTCGGGCCTTCCGGGGTTTCAATTGGGCACATGCGTCCGTAGTGGGACGGGTGGACGTCTCGTACTTCCATGCCTGCGCGGTCACGGGACAGGCCGCCCGGGCCCAGAGCCGACAAGCGGCGCTTGTGGGTCAGGCCGGCCAGCGGGTTGTTCTGGTCCATGAACTGCGAAAGCTGCGAGGTTCCGAAGAACTCCTTGATGGCAGCCACAACAGGGCGGATGTTGATCAGGGTCTGCGGGGTGATCGCCTCGACGTCCTGGGTGGTCATGCGCTCGCGCACAACACGCTCCATGCGGGACAGGCCGGTGCGGACCTGGTTCTCGATCAGTTCGCCCACGGCGCGGATGCGGCGGTTGCCGAAGTGGTCGATGTCGTCGACGTTGACAGGAACGTCAACGATCTCGCCCTTGCGGGTGCCCTGAACAGTCTTCTCGCCTGCGTGCAGCGCAACGAGGTAGCGGATCATCGCTACCAGGTCGTCCAGCGAGAGCACCGAAGCGTTCTCGGCGTTGACCGGAGTCTCCACGCCCAGCTTGCGGTTGATCTTGTAGCGGCCAACCTTTGCCAGGTCGTAGCGCTTAGGCTCGAAGTACATGTTCTTCAGCAGTGCCTGGGCGGCCTCAACCGTAGGAGGCTCGCCTGGACGCAGCTTGCGGTAGATGTCCAGCAAGGCTTCGTTCTGATCCTTGATGCTGTCCTTTTCCAAGGTTGCGCGCATCGAATCGTACTGGCCGAACTCGGACAGGATCTGCTCTTCGCTCCAGCCAAGGGCCTTGAGCAAGACGGTGACCGACTGCTTGCGCTTGCGATCAAGGCGTACGCCGATCTGGTCGCGCTTGTCGATTTCCAGCTCGAACCATGCACCACGCGATGGGATGATACGTGCCGAGAAGATCGTCTTGTCACTGGTCTTGTCCGGCGTGGACTCGAAGTACGCACCTGGGGAGCGAACCAGCTGGGACACAACGACACGCTCGGTGCCGTTGATGATGAAGGTGCCCTTTTCGCTCATCAGCGGGAAATCGCCCATGAACACGGTCTGCTGCTTGATTTCGCCGGTTTCATTGTTCATGAATTCGGCCTTGACATACAGCGGTGCCGCGTAGGTGGCGTCGCGGTCCTTGCACTCTGCGATCGAGTACTTAGGATCAGCGAACTCCGGATCCGAGAAGCTCAAGGACATGGTGTCCTGGAAGTCCTCGATTGGGGAGATTTCCTCGAAGATTTCTGCCAGGCCCGAGGTGTTGGGCACGCTGAAGTCACCAGCGGCTTCTGCCTTGGCCAGGCGCTCTACCCAGTTCTGGTTGCCGACGAGGCGGTCAAAGCTCTCGGTCTGCAATGCCAGCAGGTTAGGCACTTCAAGGGGTTCGTGAATCTTTGCAAAAGAAAGTCGGCCAGCGTATGCAGCATCGCGAGCCGAACTAGCGGTTTGGTTGTTAGGGTTGCTCGAGGCGACCAAGATGGATCCTTCCAAAGACCGTCAGGTTTCCGAACGCTTACCGTGCTAAGGTTCCTGCCATAGGACAGTTCCTCTTTTTTCGTCCGCACGAACCCACCGCTATATGAAGGCCGCGCGCGCAAACAGCAAGGCGCAAATTTCTACTCTACCGGAGGAAAATCCGGTTGTCGATACTCGGTGCAGAAATTCGTGCTATAGTTTTCGCCCCCACTTTCGCGCGGGCTGCCACTCAGGTTTCCAAGCACCGCGCCAGCGCGCAACCCGGTCGTACCGCGCACCGAAAAGTGCATGCATTTTCCCAACTGATACCCTTGTTTTCGCGGATTCTTGCGAATTGCCAAAGGTCTTGGCCCGCTGAACGCAGACTCCGGATTCCGGGCATCAGGCAACGTTATGCTTTCTGTCACATTCTCCTCAGCAGGCATCAGAAACCCCAATTTTTCTCCGCTTCAGCCGCATGGCGAACGTTCTTGGAGATTTTTTTCCGGGTATCCGGGAGGCTTGAAGCTACACGCTCGCCCAGCAGATATAAGCCTTTGCGACCTCGTGTGTCCGGTGGCTTCTTCTTTCGCCACTAGCTATGATCGAGCAAACATCCACGGTTAGGAGACGAAGTGAATAAGCTGCAGTCAGATGAAGCACTGACCCGAGTTACCCTGGACGCCTCGCGCCGGAACATCCCAATCGAGATTGTGCCGCGCGACAAGGTCCGCTCGCTGGAAGAGGCTGCGGACGCCTTGGGAATCTCGGCCTCGGCCTTGCTCAAGACGCTGGTTATCAAACGCACAGACGGCACCTTCGTCTTCGCGCTGATCCCCGGCGGGCGGAAACTTGACTGGGCGAAGCTGCGCGGAGTCATGGGCGTCAATAAGCTCTCCCTGCCATCTTCAGATATCGCTTGGGATGTCACGCACTACGAGACCGGAACCATTACGCCTTTTGGCTCGCACACGGTACTGCCTGTCTACATCGATGCCAGCGTCTTCGAAGAGCCCGTATCGGAACAGATAGGACTGGGCAGCGGGGACCGAGCCCATGGACTGCTGGTTCGCGCCAAGGATTTGGTTAGCGGATTTGATGCCACGATTGCTGATATTTCGACTCCGGAATAAACAGCCCTGGCTTAGCCAATGCCTTCTTGGCCCAGGCCTGCGACTTGGTCAATCCCTTGATCGTCGCGTTGCGCAGCGGCAGACCCAGCGGCTGCTCGACGAAGCGTGCCACCAGGTAGGCAATTCCTAGCATCAGCACCAGCAAACCGGCCAGCAGCACGTACTTGTTCACGAAACCGTGCAGCTGGTTGATTAGCCACCAACCCCACAACTGGTGCACCAGGTACAGCGGGTAAGTCAATGAACCGGCCACAGCCAGCCATTTGCCCTGGACGTTCTTGAGCGGAGTCAGGGTGCACACCGCCAGCAGAACTACGCACAGGACGGTCAGCAGCTGGAAATGCCAGGCGGGGATATCCATCCCGGAGAGCAAGTCCGCGTCACTGCGCCCCTTGATGCCGGTGAAAAATGCGGCGATGGCAGTATTGCCTGCGAGCATGGACCACCGCAGAATGCTGTGGCCGCTTTGATAGATCAAGAAGAGCACCATGCCGGCTGCGAACAGGGCCGCATACTGCCCGGCAATCCATTCCTGCAGCTTGTCCAAGCTTGTGAAATGCAGATACAGGCCCAGAGCGGGCCAAATGGCAGAGAGCAAGAGGATGTGCTTGTTCTTCACGAAGCCCATGGACAAGAGCACTGCGAGCAACACATAGAAACGCAACTCGACCCAAAGTGTCCAATAGACACCGTCCATATCGGTGACGCCGAATCCAGCCTGCATCATGCTCAGATTGGGCAGAATATCACTGGCCGAGCGTCCCTCATTGCCGGAGGGCCAGATCCCAAGCGAGAGTACTGTTGCTGCGAGTACCGCGAGCCAGTAGGCCGGGTAGAGGCGGCCCACACGCGAGCCGATGAAACCAATGACGTTCTTTCCCTGGAGGGACATCAGGATAACGAAGCCCGAGATGAGGAAGAATAGCTGTACACCCAGCTGTCCGTAACGGGTGAATTCGGAGAGTACTGGCCAGAACTCTGCGGCCTGCCTCCCCCAGTGATCATGTCCCCATGCGGTGTAGTGGTACAGGACGACAATTAGCGCAGCTGTAATCCTCAATGCGTCTAGGAGCCCTAGCCGCGGTGCTGGTTTCTGGTTCTGGGTAGCTACGGTTTTTGACACATTTTCACTGTAAACAATGAACTTGAATAAACGCTGTTAATAGAAACGTTATAAAACAATTGCTATGGACTTCCCAGCTTAACGACCAAAGGCCCACAGACTTTCGTCTGTGGACCTTTGGCAATAAGTTGCGAGTGACCGCTGTACTTACTTAACGGTGACGGTAGCGCCGGCAGCTTCCAGAGCTTCCTTAGCCTTCTCGGCAGCGTCCTTTGCAACACCCTCAAGCAGAGCCTTTGGAGCAGCGTCAACGAGCTCCTTAGCTTCCTTCAGGCCCAGGGAAGTCAGTGCGCGAACTTCCTTGATAACTGCGATCTTCTTGTCGCCAGCCGACTCGAGGACTACGTCGAATTCGGTCTTCTCTTCAGCAGCAGCTTCGCCGCCTGCAGCTGGACCAGCAACTGCAACAGCAGCAGCGGTTACGTCGAAGGTCTCTTCGAATTCCTTAACGAACTCGGACAGTTCGATGATGGTCATTTCCTTGAATGCGGAAAGCAGCTCTTCGTTGCTGAGCTTCGCCATGGTGGGCGTCCTTTCGGTTTTTGGCCTTGAGGGCCGATGAATTTGGGTTTACGTTGCGAGAGAACTCGAAAGCTTAGGCTTCTGCCGGAGCTTCCTCGGCAGCTTCGCCACCGTTCTCGTCGAGCTTTGCACGCAGAGCTTCGACAGCGCGGGCAGCAGCGGAAGCTGGAGCCAGCAGCACTGCTGCAACGCGGGCGAGCTGAGTTTCGCGGGATTCCAGCGCAGCCAAAGCAGCGATGCCGCTCTGGTCCAGTGCCTTACCTTCGAACCAACCGGTCTTGATGACCAGCTTTTCGTTAGTCTTGGCGAATTCCGTGAGGCTCTTAGCGGCAGCAACTGCATCGCCCTTAATGAAGGCGATTGCGGTTGGACCAGAAAGCTGTTCATCGAAAGCATCGATGCCAGCGTTCTTCGCTGCGATTGCGGTCAAGGTGTTCTTTACGACTGCGTACTTGGTCTCCTGACCAAGCGAGCGGCGCAGATCCTTGAGCTGTGCAACGGTAAGCCCACGGTATTCGGTCAAGACAGCCGCCGACGAATCATTGAATTCCGCGGTGATTTCTTCAATCGCTGCAGTCTTGCTTGGGGTTGCCATAACACTCCTTCCGGGGATTTGTTCGGTACCGTTTCAAAACCGGCGAGGCCATAAAAATAGCCCCGCGCAGGAGCACAGGGCGTTTCAACTTATTCAAAGTCAAAAAATCTATGTAACCTGCGTTGGTCATCCTTGCGGATCATTAGGAGCAGTTGGAAACCAAATGCTCGACCGACGGTCTTCGGTATTTCTAGTTTATATGAGCATTCCAGCCCACAGCAAATCGAAGCCGGAGCCAATCTCATGATCCTGGTCACTAGGGGAATTAAATTAGAATGGCGGGACTCACTTACCAACGCTTGGGGAACGCTAGTAGTAAGTCCCGCCGATACAAAAGTTTTGGGGAAACTTTCGTATCTCATCCGCGTAGGGCCTTGGGGGATCCATACGCGGATGACCGAGATACTCGGTAGTCAAAGCTTATCATCGGCTACCGGCTGGTACGAAACATGAATACGCTTGCCAGCAGCCGTGGCCATCGCGCAGATTCCTCGTTTAAAAAGGAAGGGAGCATGCCGATTATCGGCATGCTCCCCCAAGCTAGTTAGCTACTAGACTTAGGCCTCAACGCGGGTTACGTTCGCGTCAACAGGAATACCTGGACCGAAGGTGGTAGCGATGGTTGCCTTCGAGATGTAGCGACCCTTCGAAGCCGAAGGCTTCAGGCGCATAACCTCTTCCAGAGCTGCTGCGTAGTTCTCGGTCAGCTGCTTTGCGTCGAACGAAACCTTGCCAATGATGAAGTGCAGGTTCGAGTGCTTGTCGACGCGGAAGTCGATCTTGCCGCCCTTGATGTCGGTTACAGCCTTGGCCACATCCATGGTCACGGTGCCGGTCTTAGGGTTTGGCATCAGGTTACGAGGACCCAGTACCTTACCCAAGCGGCCAACCTTGCCCATCAGGTCAGGGGTTGCAACTGCTGCGTCGAAGTCGGTCCAGCCGCCCTGGATCTTTTCGATCAGGTCGTCCGAGCCAACGAAGTCGGCGCCAGCTTCGCGAGCTGCTTCTGCCTTGTCACCGTTAGCGAAAACAACCACGCGGGCGGTCTTGCCGGTGCCGTGTGGAAGGTTTACGGTACCGCGAACCATCTGGTCAGCCTTACGTGGGTCAACACCCAGGCGGAAAGCAACCTCAACGGTCGAGTTGGTCTTATCGCCTGCGGTCTCCTTAGCCAGGGCAATTGCCTCGGCTGGAGCGTAGACGTTGTTGTCGGCATCGATCTTAGCCGCGGCGGCTACGTATGCTTTGCTGCGCTTTGCCATCTGCGTTTTCTCCTTATGCAGTCGTGGTCATATGGACCGCGCGGGGTCCTGCCACGGGCGAATCGATCAGATGACCGTTTCGCCTTAGATTGAATTCTTGGGTGCTATCCAGCGTGTGAACAGCGGAAGGCGGGATTAGCCTTCTACGGTCACGCCCATGGAGCGGGCGGTGCCGGCGATGATCTTGGCTGCAGCAGCCAGGTCATTTGCGTTCAGGTCAGCCATCTTGGTGGTGGCGATTTCCTCAACCTGAGCCTGGGTCAGGTTAGCAACCTTGTCGGTGTGCGGAACACCCGAACCCTTTGCAATGCCAGCTGCCTTCTTGATCAGCTCAGCTGCAGGAGGAGTCTTGGTGATGAAAGTGAACGAACGGTCTTCGTATACGGTGATCTCAACTGGAACAACGTTACCGCGCTGCGACTCGGTCGCTGCGTTGTAAGCCTTGCAGAATTCCATGATGTTGACGCCGTGCTGACCAAGGGCTGGACCGATTGGAGGAGCTGGGTTAGCAGCACCTGCCTGGATCTGCAGCTTGATGAGTCCGGTGACCTTTTTCTTTGGGGCCATGTCGGGTCCTTCTTACTCTTGCGTTTCCCGTGGCACAGGAGCGTGGCACGGGGATCTGGCTATCGTGGCGCGACAGCCAAGCGTACCCTCGCATCGATAAGCGACCGATGCGGGGCACGAAGACTTAATACTACTGGATCTTGGTGACCTGGTTGAAGTTCAGGGTCACTGGGGTTTCACGTTCGAAGATCGAAACCAGTACGACCAGCTGTGCGGCATCCAGCTTGATCTCCGAGATGGTTGCCGGCATCGTTTCGAACGGTCCGTCATTGACGATAACCGATTCGCCGACTTCGAAGTCCACGGTGACCTCAGTAATTGGAGCACGGCCTGGCTTGGACGCCGATGGCTGCTCTACTGGATCAACGATGGTGTGCTCAAGCATGGAGAACACTTCGTCAAGGCTCAGTGGGTTTGGATCGTGGGCGTTGCCAACGAATCCAGTGACACCTGGAGTGTGTCGAACAACACCCCACGAAGCGTCAGTCAGCTCCATGCGGACCAGGACATAGCCCGGGATGCGCACGCGGCGAACGATCTTGCGCTGAGTGTTCTTGACCTCGACGACCTCTTCCATTGGAACCTGGATATCGAAGATGAACTCATCCATGTCCTGGGTCTGGATACGGGTCTCAAGATTGACCTTCACGCGGTTTTCGTAACCAGCGTAGGTGTGAATGACAAACCAGTCACCTGGAAGACGACGGAGCTTAGCGCGGAATTCTTCCTTGAGCTTGGCTACGTTGTCTTCGCCCTCGGCTTCTTCAGCGTCGGCTTCGTTGTCTTCGCCCTCGGCTTCTTCAGCTTCGGCTTCGTTGTCGTCGCCTTCAGCTTCTTCAGCTGCGCCTTCGATTACCTGAGCGTCTTCAGCGTCCTGTGCTGGTGCTTCGGTTGGGTCGACGTCAGCTTCTACAGCTGGCTCAACCTGATCGCCGGCGGCTTCAACGAACTCGTTTTCGACCTCGTCATTAATCTGCGGTTCGAGTTCCTTGTCGGACACTGCAGCTCCTGCTTTCTTTGACTGAATGACACTAAATTGCCTCGGGGTAATCATACCTCCGAGGCAACAAAATTACTGTTCGACCTTGTTGGTGAACAGGAGGATCGAACCCTGCCCAAAGACGAAGTCCAGGGCCGTCACGATCAGCATCACCACGACCACGAAACCGACAACAACCAGGAAATAATTCACTAGTTCACTGCGGGTCGGGGTGACGACCTTCTTAAGTTCTGCGATTACCTGGCGGAAAAACAAGAAGATCCGGGCAAAGAAACCCAACTTCTGTCCACCCTTACCGGAGCTGAGAGCAGATTCGGTCATGTTCTTCCTCGTTTCAAAAATTTGGCCAGTTGAAACAATCACGGTGTGCCATAGTCTATTCGACTGCAACACACCGTGATGAGATAATTCGCTAAGCGATAAATCGCTATTGCGCAGGGCAGACAGGACTCGAACCTGCAACCTGCGGTTTTGGAGACCGCTGCGCTACCAATTGCGCCACTACCCTTCGGAGCTTTTTACCGCTCCCACCTAGAACATCTTAGCGGATAAAACATTCAGCTTCGTCCGTTGCGATGTCTCGGCAACGAGAAATAACTTTACGCAACGAAATCGGAAATGTCGAACTGACAACCTCCGGTGTGGCGCAGAACGCATTCCCGCGCCCCGTTGCGCACCTTATTGTGTCATTTTCAAAATTGTGATGCTGAAGTGCAAGGTTGCGAACTAAACTGAGGTGTAACAGCTGTCCCCATAGACTTCAGGACGAATCCCCAATGTCTCGCATTTCTCGCCGCATCGGCGCAATTTCCGAATCCGCGACTCTCGCAGTAGATGCCAAGGCGAAGGCTCTTAAAGCAGCAGGTCGACCAGTAATCGGTTTCGGTGCCGGTGAACCCGACTTCCCAACCCCTGGCTACATTGTCGAAGCAGCAGTCAAGGCGGCCCAGGATCCAAAGAACCACCGCTACTCCCCTGCAGCCGGCCTTCCCGAGCTGCGCGAAGCAATCGCCGCCAAAACCATGCGCGATTCGGGCTACGAGCTCAAGGCCAACCAGGTTCTGGTCACCAATGGCGGCAAGCAGGCGGTGTACAACACCTTCGCAACCCTGCTTGATCCAGGTGACGAGGTCATCGTTCCGGCTCCGTACTGGACCACCTATCCCGAAGCCATCCAGCTCGCCGGAGGCAAGGCCGTATCGGTCTTTGCCGGCCCGGAGCAGGGCTACAAGGTTACCGTCGAACAGCTCGAATCCGTACTGACCGAACGCACCAAGGTGCTGCTGTTCGTTTCTCCTTCGAACCCCACCGGTGCCGTATACACCCCGGAGCAGGTCCGCGAGATCGGCCAGTGGGCTGCTTCCAAGGGGCTGTGGGTTGTTACCGATGAGATCTACGAGCACTTGACCTACGGCGATGCAACTTTCAGCTCCATCGCGACCTTGGTCCCAGAGCTCGAAGACCGAGTTGTCATCCTCAACGGCGTGGCAAAGACCTACGCAATGACCGGCTGGCGCGTGGGTTGGATGGCAGGTCCGCTGGATGTCATCAAGGCCGCCACCAACCTGCAGTCCCACGCCACCTCGAACGTTTCCAACGTATCGCAGCGAGCCGCCCTGGCTGCTGTTGCCGGGCCGCTGGATGCCGTGAACGACATGAAGGTTGCCTTCAACCGTCGCCGCTTGGCCATCGTCGAATCACTGAACGCGATTGACGGCCTGCACTGCCCTACTCCGGAAGGCGCGTTCTACGCGTATTCGGATGTTCGAGGCCTGCTGGGTCGCGAAATCCGCGGCGTTGTGAACAACACCAGTGCAGAACTTGCTGCTTTCATCCTGGAACAGGCAGAAGTTGCCGTCGTTCCAGGTGAAGCATTCGGCCCTTCCGGCTATATCCGCATGTCATATGCACTGGGTGATGCTGATCTCGAAGAAGGCGTCGCACGGATGGCCAAGCTGCTGGGCGAAGCCAAGTAGAAAAACCGCGCCGCTAAAGAAGCCGGGCAGTCCATGATGGACTGCCCGGCTTCTGTGCTTTGCCGCAGCGCCGTTTAGAGGATCTTGCGGTCCACAGCCCAACGGGTAAGTTCGTGGCGGTTGGATAGCTGGAGCTTGCGCAGCACATTGGACACATGCGATTCCACGGTCTTTACCGAGATGAACAGTTCCTTGGCTACTTCCTTATAGCTATATCCCCGGGCAATCAAACGCATGACTTGCAATTCGCGGTCAGAGAGCAAATCCAGCTCTTCATCGATTTCTGCCACCGGACCGCTGCTGCCAAAGGCGTCCAGGACGAACCCGGCCAACCGTGGCGAGAACACGGCATCTCCCCCGGCCACGCGACGTACTGCATCGGAAATTTCGGCCCCGGAAATGCTCTTGGTGACATACCCGCGAGCACCGGCACGGATGACCGTCACTACGTCCTGTGCTGCGTCGGAAACGCTCAATGCCAGGAAACGCGTGGATCCCAGCAGCCCGGTGCACCCCTTGAGCACTTCGGCCCCGCCCCCGCCGCGGCCACCGGGCAGATGCACATCCAGGAGCACCACATCCGGTTGCTGTTCGGTGATCACCTCGATGGCTCCTTCCACGGTGCCAGCTTCCCCGACAATCTGGATGTCCTGGGCCAAATCGGCACGTAAACCGGAACGGAAGATGGCGTGGTCATCCACCAGCACTACACGGTAGTTCTCGGTGGTGTTCTCAGCGTTCATGTTTCTATTCTTCCTCCATGTTCAGTGGCATGCTCAGCTGCACCTCGGTTCCGGATTCACCGCTCCGGATATGCGCCATGCCGCCTGCGCGTTCCATGCGGCCAATGATTGATTCCCTGACGCCGTGCCGGTCCGCCGGTATTCCATCTACTTCGAAACCGGTGCCGCGGTCACGCACATACACTTCTACTTGTTCGGCCGAGCATTCGATGAATACCGAAATCTTGCCCTCGGCATGCTTCGCTGCGTTCATCATCGCCTCGCGGCTAGCGGCCACCAGTGCCTGCTGCCCGGCAAAGCCCTGAGCATTGCCTACGGATATGACTTCTACATCACGCAGTAGCAGCTGTTCGATGTGGCTTGCCTCGTGCTGGATCTCAACGATTACATCTTCATCATCAAGGTCATGGTTGCCGTACAGCCATTGGCGCAGTTCACGCTCTTGGACGCGTGCCAAGGTTCTCACCGCCGCTGGGTCTTCACTGCGTTTTTGAATCACTGCCAAGGTCTGCAAGACCGAGTCGTGCAGGTGGGCCGCGAACTCTGCACGTTGGGCCGCCGCCTGGCGCGAGCTCCGTTCAGCGATGAAATCGCGCCAAAGCCGAGTGCCCCAGGGAAGCAACACCACGACTGCGCCGACAATGATCGCCAAGGCCGCCCACAAGCCGCCGAGCAGGTCTGCGGCTCCGACAGTATTGCCCAGCAGGGCCAGCAGACCGCCGATGACCAGGACCAGGCCAAAAGCCAGGCGCAGCAAGAAAGGCAGTGACGGGCGCTTCTTGTGCTCGGTGATACCTTCATCGAACTGGATCCAAGCCAGCACAATACCGGCAATCACGCCCAAGCTAGGCCAGATCAGATCCCAGCGGATATTCCAGCCGGTCCACTGTCCATAAGCCAGGACGGCGAGCGCCAGCAGGCCCGCACCGATCAGCGTGTCACGCCAGGTGGAGTTCCTTTCCCAACCTTCGCGTGGACGGAAGATGCCTTGCTGCACCCGGTTCATTTCTTCAGCAAGGCTGCGTGATCTGGTGCCCCAGGAGCGAAGCTCGTCAGCGTGCGCCTCTTCGGCGCTCGGGACGAATACCCAAAGCCACGCGTAGAGCAGAATGCCGATGCCGCCCAGTGCGGACAATCCCAGGAACCCAATACGCACGTACCCCAGCGGGATGCCCAGGTGCTCCGCGAGGCCGCCGCAGACGCCGGCGATTAGCCGGTTCTCGCTGCGCACCATCAAACGCCGTTCAGGACTTTCCATAGTTCTAAGTCAAGCACGTTCTTGTCGTTTCTTCCCGGTTGATCACCGGATCTAGGGGCACCCCTAGGGGAAGTTCAGGGTATCCCCTCATAGCGCGGGACCCCTGCCACACGAGAACATTGGACTATGAACAACGAAGGCTCTCAACGTCGTCGCGGCTTTTACGACCAGCTGCGCAAATCACCGATCACTCGCCAGGACTCGCAGTGGCTCGGTGGCGTTGCAACTGGTGTCGCCGATTATTTCAAGGTCGATGTAGTGCTGATCCGCGGCATCTTCGTGGTGCTCGGTGTCCTAGGCGGCTTGGGCATGGTGCTCTATGGACTGGCTTGGGCGTTGCTTCCTGATGCGGGAGGCAAAATGCATCTGGAAAGTGCCGTGAACCGGAACTGGACCAGCGGCATGACTGGCGCGGTGATCATCTTTGCGCTGGGCATCTTCCCTGCTCCCTGGTTCTTGGATTCGCTGGCACCGGTCCTGTGGCCCCTGGCTATTGTTGCGGCTATCGCATTCATTATCTTCAGCAGGAAGAACACCCGGTTTGCGCGTCCGGACCAAGCCCGCAATCCGGCAGCGACCGGTGACAGCTCTGCTGCCTCGCCAAGGGCTGCCGAGAAGAGCACCGCGTTGGAGCATCCTTGGCGTGAGGACGGCACCCAGAGTTTCAATGCGAGCGTAGCTAGCGGGTTCGGGACGAACTACCCGGATGCGCCGATGAAGGAGCACCCCATGAATTCAGGTGATTCTGGCCCAGCGGGCCAGTACGAAAATAGCTATTCGCCGGATCCCGCATACACGAAGGCCTACAGTGCCAAGGCGAATCGCAAGCCGATCAGCCGCCCGATTCCGGGTTGGCTTGGCACCACCGTCTTCGGCGTTACCGTGCTGGTGGTCGCCGTGGTCATGCTGGCCGACTACCTGGATATCGTGGCCTTGCCTGGTTCGGGCTGGACCGTGGCCTTGGCTTGCGGCCTGTTGCTTGTTGGCATCACCATTGTCCTAGCGGCCCTCTCCGGGCGAACCAGTGGAGGCCTGTTGGGTTTGGCCATTCCATTGCTGGTCCTGACGGTGATCTTCTCTGCTACGTCTTTCGAGGAATCTGCCCGCGGGTTCGTTCGATCGGCTACCGGCAGCGACAGCCAATACAGCGCTGTTTTCAGCAGCTCAACGGTTGACCTGACCCATCTGGGCAGTATCACCAAACCCACCACGGTGGAGATCGATTCTGTCTTCTCCAGAATGGATCTGCTGCTGCCGGAGAATGTTCCGGTGAAGATCGAGACCGACGGCGCATTCCTTTCCGGAATGGATATGGAACTGCCGCAGGACCGGCGGTCCTTGCCGGGAAATGCACCAATGCTGACCATTGAAGTAGACGGAGTTTTTTCCTCGTTCTCCACGACCGTGGATGATCCCAGCATCCTGAACCCCAGCAACACGGATTTCTAAGGACTGAGCCCCATGAATACTTCTTCTACTCCCGCTAGGAAATTCCCTACCGGAACCTTGGTCTTCGGCCTGATTCTGATCGTTGTCGCCCTGGCATCGCTCAGCCGTCTGGTCTTGCAGTGGAGCTTTGACATGCCGCTGTTCTTCATCGCTATCGTCGCCTTGGCCGGCGTAGCCATGATCTTCTCCGGATTGGCATCGGCCGGCAAGGCCCGCAAATCCGAAGCCGAACCACCGGTTCCCACCGACCCCAATCTCTAAGCCTCCAAGCTTTTCCAACAATTAGGAGTTCTCTGATGGACGCATTCTTCAACTCGCTTCGTTCCATGCCGCTTCGTCGCGGGCCAGGCCGATTGGCCGGTGGCGTCGCCGGGGGCATCGCCGACAAGTTCGGGTGGGATGTCACCTTGGTGCGTATCGCCCTACTGCTTTCGTTCTTGCTTCCGGTAATGGGTGTTGCCGCATATATCCTGGCGTGGATCCTGATCCCAGCGCAGGACAACACCATCATCTTGCAGAACTGGCTTCGCAAATTCTAAATACCGTTCCCGGCTGGCCTGCTCGGGAACGATGCTTGGCATCGCTATCCGGCTAGGGCGAGGCTCGTGCACTTCCGTGACATGAGACTCGCCCTAGTGGCTTTAAGCACGTACAATGGCACGCAGAGTAGATGCTCAATGGCGCGCGGATATTGACTGAAATCCGAATGGAACTCTTTGCTGTTACAGCGTTATCACGGGGCCTGCACGCTCCAGCTGTCGCACAGGGCTTTCCCATTACTAAGCGAGGGCCAATGCGCATTGGAATCATGACCTCAGGCGGCGACTGCCCCGGTCTGAACGCCGTCATCCGCGGTGCGGTACTGAACGGCATCAAAAGCTACGACGACGAATTCGTCGGTTTCCGCGACGGCTGGCGCGGCGTCAAGGAAGGCGACTTCTTCGACCTTCCGCGAACCGCTGTGCGTGGCATCGCCAAGCAAGGCGGCACCATTTTGGGCACCTCACGCACCAATGCGTTTGAAGGGGAACTTGGTGGCGCGGAGAACATTTCCAAGGTTCTCAAATCCAATAGCATCGATGCGCTGATTGCCATCGGCGGGGAAGGCACCTTAGCTGGCGCCCAGCGCCTATGCGAAGCCGGCCTTCCTATCGTTGGCGTTCCCAAGACCATCGATAATGACTTGGACGCCACGGATTACACCTTCGGTTTCGATACCGCTAACCAGATTGCGGTCGAAGCCATTGACCGCCTGCGCACCACCGGCGATTCCCACCACCGCTGCATGGTGGCCGAGGTAATGGGCCGCCACGTAGGCTGGATTGCACTGCACGCGGGGATGGCATCCGGTGCGCACGCGGTGCTCATCCCGGAGGTTTCCACCACCATGGAGCAGATCTGCCAATGGGTGAACGAAGCCCATGAGCGCGGACGCGCCCCGTTGGTGGTTGTGGCCGAAGGCTTTGTGCCAGAAGGCATGGAAGAAGCGTTCTCGGTACGTGGTCTCGATTCCTTCGGACGCGCCCGCCTTGGCGGCATCGGGGAGATGCTCGCCCCGGTCATTGAGGAACGTACCGGCATCGAAACGCGTGCAACCGTGCTGGGACATATTCAGCGCGGCGGCGTCCCCACCGCTTTTGACCGTGTCCTGGCCACCCGTTTGGGAATGGCTGCGGTGGATTCCATCCATGCCGAGGCGTGGGGCACCATGGTGGCGTTGCACGGCACCAAGGTGCTGCGCGTACCGCTGCGTGCCGCACTGAACAACCTCAAGCGTGTCCCCATGGAACGCTACGAAGAGGCCGCCGTGCTCTTCGGCTAGGCCTGGAGATACACCAAGGGCGTGGGTTGGAATGCTGTGAACAGCATTCCAACCCACGCCCTTCTCTTTGGCCTTTAGCCTTGCGGCGGGGTTCTCAGGAACCCGGTAAAGCGCCCAGCGACCTGGCCGGCGTCGGTCGCCACAATGACTTCCTGCGTTGCCGGGTAGCTCGTTTCGCCGTCCACCACGGACAGAACCGCTTCCGGGTCAACGTTGCGCTTGACCACGGCCAAGGCGATTGGCCCGGCTTCATAGTGCAAAGTCGCGGAAGTGATCCGGCCAACCGTGCGCTCCCCCAGCTTCACTTCGGCGCCGGTGGCAGGCAGCGTGTGCATGGAACCGTCGAGGTCCAAGAAAACCATGCGACGAGGCGGGTGGCCGATGTTGTGCACCCGGGCAATTGTTTCCTGGCCTTTATAGCAGCCCTTGTCCATGTGCACCGCGGTACGCAGCCAATCCAACTCGTGGGGAATGGTCTTGTCGTCTATCTCGGCACCGAAGCGCGGCTCCCACGCGGCGATACGCAAGGCCTCGACAGCCATCATGCCTGACAGCTCTTCGTCAGCTACTGCGACGGCAAGCTGCTCCAACTCCACGATATGCAAGAACCACGGACGTTCCTTGCCCGGGTGATCCTCACGGGAATAGGCCCAACCACCGTCGGTGATTCCGGGCCATGGGTTCTCCCAGACCAGGCTCCCGGCAGTGCCAATCTTGCGGGTAGCCGCCAATACGCCGTAGCTCTCGGAAAGATCATTGACCTCAACGCGCAGCATGAAGCGCATTGAGTTCAGGAACTGCGCCAACGCTGCTCCGGCACCAGGTTCAACGATCAGCAGCAAGCGATCTGCGGTGGCCAGCACCTTCATTTCGTGCTCAATGCGTCCTTGAACCGAAAGCAGCAGCGTCTGGGTGCTGTCTCCTGGCTTCAGGCTGGAAATGCGCTGGCTGCTGAGCGTATCGAGCCAACTCTGGCGGTCTTCGCCGCGGATCTCCACGACATCGAAGTGGCTCAGATCGGCAATTGCCTGGCCCTCAGCGAGTTTGCGAGCTTCGCGGGTAGGAGCGCCGTAGTGGGCTGCGACGCCGGCATCTACGCCGCCAGCTTCCACTGCAGCAGCACGGTCCAGCAGGACCGAACGGTATTCAGTGGCCATGATTAGTGCACCGTGCCTTCCGAGGTGACACGCTTGAGCGCCGCCGAGGCGTGCGCTTGAAGATCCATATTGCCCTTGGAAACATCCCAGCGCCAGAACAGCTCGCCATTGACCAGACCGTAGATCCGGGTTGAGGACGCGTAAGCTTGGGCGTTCTTGCTGCGCAGCAAGCTCTCGGTGGCCAGCTGAATGCGTGGTCCATTAATCAGGCCGTAATACAGCTCTGAGATGCCGTCTGGTCGGACAATTTGCGCCTGGATCTTGAAGCCGTCTTCGGTATGCAGCTTCTGCACATCGTCGGCCGAACGCAGTACCGGGAAGATGTCACCGGGTTCCATGCCAGGACCGGCATCGGCTTCCTGCTGTTCACGGTCCAAGGACCAGAAGCCGGTTTCAACGGCTAGGATCCGCAGCTTCGTGCCATCGGCTTCGGTCAGCCAGGCTTCACTGCGGTATTCAAGGTACGGCCCGCCAACGTCACGGAAGGTGACTTGCTGCCAGAAAAACTCGTCCTCGGCTTCGCCTTCGCCAAGACGGCCAGCACCTTCCCAGGTGCCGATGAGCCATGCGAAAGGTACAAGTTCCGGGGTGAGGTCCGTAGGTAGGTCAAAAGCCATGGACTACTCGCTCCTAAGTCAGTTAGTGATGAAATGAAAACAGCGCACACGTTGTTGTGTGCGCTGTTTCTACTTCTGGCCCTGGAAGAGGCGCTTCACTACCAAGCCTGCGAACCCAGCCATTCCGAGACCGGCGATCACTACAAGTGCCTGGAAGAAAATTTCGATTGCAAGGTAATTTTCATTCATGGCTTCATCTTAGCGCGGGAGGCAGGAGAACTTCGACACGCGTGACGCAGCTAGCATCATATTTGAACCGCTCACCGCTAAATGAAAGCCAGCACTTCCATCGCGTACCAGCTGACCGCACCGCTCATCAGCAAGATGGCGCAGGCAAGGCCAAGGATTCCACTCATGTTTCGTACGCTGCGGCTGACCAAGGCCAATGCCCGTAATGAACCCACCAGCAAGCCGGTCAGCAGTCCCAGGGTCGCCCCTTGGTACCAGAGCATATCGATTGGCAGCGCGCTGGAGGCCGCGCCCAATGCGGCAGCGACCACAGGCGCCAGAATCATGGTCATCCGGTTTGGCAGGCGGGTAACGGCAACCGCACCAGCCCCAAGCAGAGCGACCACGGTTGTGACGGCCAGCCCAAAGCCGTAGGGCACATAAGCACTAGCGGCCCAGGCGGAACCCAGCACGCCCAGGACTATGCCGGTCACGCCAGAAACCACACCGGCCAGCCGGCCTTCGGCTTCTGCCCCGCGCAATACCTGGCTGATAAATACCAGAAGCACGCCAACGGCGATTGCTTCGACACTATGTGACATCACCGACCCGCCTGGCATGAACATGGTCGAAGCCGTAGCCGCCAAAGAGCACAACGCCAAGATGATGGTGATCGGCCATGGCGCATCAGAGCGGACCATTCGTGGCCAGGTATAGGCGAAAATCAGCTGCAAGACCGCGGTGAGCACACCCATCAGCCAGCTCATCGAATCCAGACTTGCAACAACGACAAGCAGTGCCGCTGCAACGAGTCCACTGAATAAAACCTTGATTCTCAAATTCTGATTCCTGACGGTAATGTGTCCGCACTTGCGTGTTCACATGCGTGCTTCAACTGATTCATTCCTTATACTGTGACACGTAAAAGTGATTTTTTCGCAACTATCTGGCAGGAGGAAGACCGATTGGCTCACCTACTGCTATTAAGTAATCATGCCGAAAATGCCGCTGAAGTTCTTCCGGCACTCGAACTGTTATTGCACGAGATTTCTTTCTTCCCTGCAACAACGGAGTCGCTGAGCCAAATCCCTGAGTGCGACGCGGTCATCCTCGATGCCCGTACAGATCTCATTCCGGCGCGCTCCCTGGCGCAGTTATTGCACGCCAATTTGAATCTGCCCTTGCTGCTGGTTGTCAGCGAAGGCGCACTGGGCATTTTGAACTCGGATTGGTTTGCGACTGATTTCCTGTTGCCTTCCGCCATCCCTGCCGAGCTTGATGCACGCATCCGCCTGATGCTCTCCGGAGCCACGGTTCCCGCCCCCGCACCGGTGGCCGCTGAAAGCACTTCGGGCCTGCGCATCGATGAGTTGAGCTACACCGCCCGTATCGATAACCGCATGCTGGACCTGACATACAAAGAGTTCGAACTGCTCAAGTACCTGGCACAGTTCCCCGGCCGAGTCTTCACCCGCGAACAGCTGCTGCATGAAGTGTGGGGATACGACTACTACGGAGGCACCCGTACCGTAGACGTGCATGTGCGACGTTTGCGCGCGAAACTCGGCACCGATCATGAACAGCTCATCGGAACGGTGCGCAACGTCGGCTACCGCTTCCACACCGAATCATAACTTTCAGATAACTCCTACCCACTTCACACATTTTACGACTATCGTGAAATGCATGAGCGAACTGCCACAGAACACTGTTTCCATCCAGCACGTCCCCGGTGAGCTTGATGAACGGGCGCTATCCGACGTGCGCCAGCTAGCCCTCGATGCGCAGAAAGCCGATGGCAACCCGCCGTTGAGCGACCAGACCCTGGTGGCATTGGCAGCCGATGAGCCTAGCCAGAATCTGCTTGCCCTGCTGGCTGAAGCCGGCGAAGGCGCGGAGTCGACGTTGGCCGGCGTTGCCATCGCGGTTCGGGAATCCCCGGATCAGCCTTGGGTCCTGGAACTGGTAGTCCACCCCGAGCATCGCCGCGCTGGCATTGGCCGGGCCCTGCTGGGCAAGCTCGGTGAGCTGCTGGATCTCTCGAAGATCCAGGCGTGGGCGCACGGCGACCACGATGCAGCCAAGAAGCTGGCCGCAGGTGTGGGCCTGGACCGCGTACGCGAGCTGTTCCGGATGCGCCGCGAAGGCACCGATTACCTTGAAGAGCCTGCGATTGATCGCCGGATTACGGTCCGCACCTTCCGTGTTGGCGAGGACGAGCCGCAATGGCTGGAAGCTAACGCCAAGTCCTTCGTGCATCATCCCGAGCAAGGTTCGCTGACCCTCAATGACCTCGAAGCGCGCATGTCCGAGGACTGGTTCGACCCATCCGGCTTCTTCTTGGCCTTTGACGCGGAGGAGAATCTGCTCGCCTACCACTGGACCAAAATCCATCCTGCTACCGCAGACGCGGTCCGCCCCACCGGCGAGGTTTACGTTGTCGGCGTCGTTCCCGAAGCGCAGGGACTAGGCCTGGGCCGGTCCTTGACCACCACCGGCATCAACTACCTGCTGGAACTGGGCGTCGATGCGGTGATCTTGTACGTGGATGCCGATAATGAAGCTGCAGTTAAGCTCTACCGCTCGCTGGGCTTCACACTTTGGGATGCGGACATTATGTACGGTCCGCAGAAGATAGACTAGGGGTACCGGCAGTCCCTGATTTATCGCGACTGCCGCCAGCGGTGTCTTTAGCGTCCACTTGCAGGAAAGAAGTGAGTTCAGCCGATGAATAGCTACCCCAAGGAAACTGGTACTCAGCTACGTGATGTTCCTTCCTCGAAGGTCAATGAAGATCGTATAGAGCCAGCAGATTCGCTACCGGATCTGCATCCTGATGGCGGATTCAAAAATGAGCGTTTCCTTGACCGTGAGCTCAGCTGGCTGCATTTCAACGCCCGCGTTCTGGAGCTGGCCGAAGACACCGATCTGCCCTTGCTTGAACGGGTGAACTTCCTGTCCATCTTCGCCTCGAACCTTGATGAGTTCTTCATGGTTCGCGTTGCCGGGCTGAAGCGCCGCATCCACGCTGGACTGGCGGTGCCGGCGGCTAACGGAATGAACCCGGTAGACCAGTTGGAGTTGCTGCTATCCTCGGCCCACGCGCTGCAGACCCGCCATGCCAAAGTCTTCGCCGACTCGGTATACCCCGATTTGGCCGAGCAGGGTATCCGCATCACCACCTGGGAAGACCTCTCGGCATCCGAGCGTGACCTGCTTTCCAAGTGGTTCGTTTCCCAGGTATTCCCGGTACTCACTCCGCTGGCGGTTGACCCTGCTCACCCATTCCCGTACATCTCCGGGCTGTCGCTGAATCTGGCTGTGGTGGTCCGCAACCCGCTGACCGGCAAGGAACTATTTGCCCGCTTGAAGGTGCCAGACACCATCGCCCGCCTGATCAGCATCGACGGCACCCGCGCGGCGCACTCTTCGTTGCGTACGGCCCGGTTCATCCCGCTCGAAGCACTTATTGCGGTGCACTTGGAGCTGTTGTTCCCGGGGATGGAAATCGTCGAGCACCACTTCTTCCGTGTCACCCGCAACGAGGACCTGGAAGTTGAAGAGGACGATGCAGAGAACCTGCTGCAGGCGCTGGAGAAGGAATTGCTGCGCCGCCGCTTCGGTCCTCCCGTTCGCCTGGAAGTCGCCAATGACATCAACCCTGAAATCATGGAGCTGCTCACCCGCGAGCTCGGTGTTGAAGAGGACGAGGTTTTCAAGCTTCCCACCCCATTGGACCTGCGCGGTTTGGGCGTTATCGCGTCGCTGGACCGTTCAGAGCTTCACTACACCAAGCATGTTGGCCATACCTCGAACTACCTGAACGAGTCAGAAACTGCCAAAGCCGCCAATGTGTTCGCGGCCGTTCGGCGCCGCGACATCCTGCTTCACCATCCCTATGATTCCTTCTCCACCAGCGTGCAGGCCTTCCTGGAACAGGCCGCAGCTGATCCGAAGGTCATGGCCATCAAGCAGACCCTGTACCGCACCAGCGGCGACTCGCCCATCGTCGATGCGCTGATTGATGCGGCCGAAGCTGGCAAGCAGGTTCTGGCCCTGGTAGAAATCAAGGCCCGCTTCGACGAGCAGGCCAACATCTCTTGGGCGCGCAAGCTGGAACAGGCGGGCGTGCACGTGGTCTACGGCATCGTGGGCCTGAAAACCCACTCCAAGCTCTCCTTGGTGGTTCGCCGCGAAGGCGACAAGCTGCGCCGCTATTGCCACATCGGCACCGGCAACTACCACCCGCGCACCGCGCGGTATTACGAAGACTTCGGCCTGCTCACCTGCGACGACGAAGTTGGCGAGGATATCTCCAAGCTGTTCAACCAGCTTTCGGGCTACGCCCCGCGCTCGACCTACAACCGCCTGCTGGTTGCTCCGCGCTCGGTACGCACCGGCTTGCTGGCGCATATCGAGAAGGAGATAGTCAACGCCGCGGCCGGCAAGCCGGCAAAGGTCGTCATCAAGGTCAATTCCATCGTGGATGAAGCCATCATCGATGCGCTGTACCGGGCCAGCCAGGCAAGGGTCAAGGTGGAAGTCATCGTTCGCGGCATCTGTGCCCTGCGCCCGGGAGTGCCGGGACTGAGCGAGAACATCGAAGTACGTTCCATCTTGGGCCGGTTCCTTGAGCACAGCCGCGTGTTCATGTTTGAAAACGGCGGAGATCCACTGGTGTACATCGGCTCCGCCGACATGATGCACCGCAACCTGGATCGTCGCGTGGAAGCCCTGGTCTCGCTGCGCAACCAGGAGGACATTGATCGCATGATCACCCTGCTGGCCCGCTACATGGACGACAAAACCGCTTCGTGGCACCTGAACTCCGATGGCGACTGGATTCGCCATTACCAGGACGAGGATGGCAAGGCGCTCTCGGACGTCCAATTCTGGTTAGTTGAAGAACATGCCCGCCGACGAAACAGTGGACGTAATAGCTAGTGACCGAACCAGAGCTGCGCGATACCCGCACCAGGGCTCGTGACATCATCCGTTCTGCAGATGCCGAGGAAATCCGCCTTGGCGAATACGACATCGTGGCCGCCGGGGCAATCCCCTGGCGCGTGAAGGACGGCAAACTCCAAGTTCTCCTGATCCACCGCCCAAAGTACGATGACTGGTCCTGGCCCAAGGGCAAACTGGATCAGGGTGAATCCATCGCCGAGTGTGCGCTGCGCGAGGTCCGCGAGGAAATCGGGTTGCGCATCACCTTGGGCATCCCGCTTTCAGCCACCGCCTACTCCGTGGGCCAGAAAACCAAGGTTGTCTACTATTGGGCAGCCAAGACCGATGCGCAGACGGTAATTGAGCCTGATGGCGCGGAATGCGACGAGGCTCTTTGGACCAGTCCCAAGAAGGCTGCCAAAATGCTGTCCATTGCCACGGACAACCAGCCGCTGTCCGATCTGGTCCTGGCCTATGAAGCCGGCGTGCTCGATACGCACCCGGTGCTCATTGTCCGCCATGCCAAGGCCAAGCCTCGTGGCAACTGGACTCGTGCCGAAGGAGACCGCCCGCTGGCGGCGACGGGGCGACGCCAGGCGCAGGCAGTTTCCCGGATGCTCGAAGCATGGAAGCCGATGCACGTGGCCTCTTCCCCGTGGATGCGGTGCGTCCAGACGATCACTCCCTATGCCGCCTTGCACGCCTTGAAGCTCAAGAGCATTAAAGCCCTGACCGAACATGCGGCGACACGCAATCCGGAGCGGGCACGCAAGGCCGTGCAAAAACTCTTCGACAAGTACCGTTCCCAGGTGATTTGCACCCATCGCCCGGTGCTGCCCTTCGTGTTGGAGGTTCTTGCCCAGAACTCCACTGACGAACTGGCCATGGCCCTGCCGGACCAGGATCCCTATTTGGAACCGGGGTCCCTGATCGTTGCGCAGCAGGTCCAATCCGGCAGCCCGCGAATTGTCTCCTTTGAGATTCATACGCCGTACCACGATTAGCCTGATGCGGCTGAAGCCCGGCATTGCATGCCGGGCTTCAGTGTTCTCTCAGGGCGTGGCACCAGCCGTTGCATCTGCCTCCGATTAGGGATAAGACTATGAATAGGAGACACGTCACAGCCAAGAATGAGGTAATGCCATGACTGCCCAGCAACCGAACCAGCCAGTCGAGAAGATTGTGCACCATGGACTGCGTTTGGATCACGATGCCAGCCGCGGCCGCTATTCGCTGTGGCACGGTTCCACTTTTGTCGGTTTCCTCGGCTACTACGAAGAAGATGGCATCGCCACCATCCAGCACACCATAGTCAATGAGGAATTCGGCCGTCGCGGATACGCTCGCGCGCTGGTGACCTTGGTTCTGGACAAGTTCCGCGACAAGGGGCTGAAGATCATTCCGGAGTGCAGCTACGTCCAGGACTACCTGCGCCGCTACCCGGAGTATAACGACATGGTGGCTGCGAGCTAGGCACGAGTGCGAGCAGCATCATCAATGCGCTTAGTTCCAGGAGCTTTCCGTTTGATCTAAACTGGGACGTGTGAATATGCCAGCGCCGACCACCAGCACGACAGGTAAGATGACGACTCCAATCGCAACCCCTTATGAAGATCTGCTTCGAGACGTGCTGGAGAACGGCGCCTCCAAGGAAGACCGCACCGGAACTGGAACGCTGTCGGTATTCGGCCGCCAGATCCGCTTCGATCTGAAGGATTCTTTCCCGCTGGTCACCACCAAACGCGTGCACTTCAAATCCGTGGCAGCAGAACTCTTGTGGTTCCTGCGCGGCGAATCCAATGTGAAGTGGCTGCAGGACCAGGGCGTGCGCATCTGGAATGAATGGGCTGACGAAGCCGGCGAACTCGGACCGGTCTATGGTGTCCAGTGGCGCAGCTGGCCAACTCCCGATGGCGGCCACATTGACCAGATCTCCCAGCTGGTCGACTCGCTGCGGAACAATCCGGACTCCCGCCGCCACATCGTCTCGGCGTGGAATGTCGCAGAGATCCAGAATATGGCGTTGCCTCCATGCCACGTGTTCTTCCAGTTCTACGTGGCCGAGGGCAAGCTCTCCTGCCAGCTCTACCAGCGCAGTGCAGACATGTTCCTGGGCGTACCGTTCAACATCGCTTCCTACGCACTGCTCACGCGCATGCTTGCCCACCAGCTCGATCTGAAGCCAGGCGAGTTCATCTGGACTGGTGGCGACGTGCATATCTACACCAACCACTTGGAACAGGTCAAGGAGCAGCTCTCCCGCGATCCTTACCCATACCCGACGCTCAGCTTCAATTCCAAGCCCGAGTCGATCTTCGACTACACGCTGGAAGATTTCAGCATCAACGACTACCAGCACCACCCGACGATCAAGGGAGCCGTAGCGGTATGACTCCCAAGCCTCGCCACGCACACGACGTTGAACCGCTGGTTGGCGCCATTTGGGCCCAAGCCGAGAACGGCATTATTGGCGCTGACGGCGCCATGCCATGGCACGTTCCCGAGGACCTGGCCCATTTCAAGCGCACGACCGCTGGCCATCCAGTGATCATGGGTCGTGCCACATGGAATTCCTTCCCGGCGAAGTTCCGTCCATTGCCAGGACGCACCAACATCGTGCTGACCACGCAGGCTGATGCCCACGCGCAGCTGCGCAAGGATGGCGCACTCCCCGTCTCCAGCTTGGAAGAAGCCATCGCGTTGGCACAGCGCAGCGCCGGCGGCGAAGAAGTATGGATCATTGGCGGCGGAAAGGTCTATGCCCAGGCACTGGCGCTGCTGGACGTCGCGGTGATTACCAAGCTCGATGCCTCCCCTGCTGGAGATACCTCCGCACCGAAGCTCACCGCTGGCTTCGCTCTGGGCGCATCCGATCCGTCCCTAGATTCGGAAGCTGCCCACTGGCACACTTCCTCCACCGGTACCCGCTACCGCTTTGAAACCTGGCTTCGCCAAAAGGATTAGAACGACCATGAAAAAATACATCGGAGAGCTCAAGCAGCACCCCGAAGCACTCTTCATTCTCGGATACATGCTCTTCCCGCTGCTGGCCTTGGTGGTGGCCGTACTCGGCTTCTTCATGGTTCTCGGCGGCCACAAGGTATTCGGCCTGATCATGCTGCTGGTCCCGACGCAGATCTTTATCTTCTCCGCCATGTGGGCGATCAAGAACCGCAAGCTGCTGCTTGAGGAAAAGTAAAACTTTCGCTGCACCGAGTCACACCTGAACCCTGCTGGGGCTTGGGTGTGATTCTGCTTTAACTGGTGTAACGAACCGGGCTCTGCCGGATAAACGCCCCTACCATGGATACATGACTTCATCTGTTGGTTTTGTAGGTTACCGAGGCATGGTTGGTTCCGTGCTGATGCAGCGCATGCTCGACGAGGGCGATTTCGTCCAGATTGACCCGGTATTTTTCTCGACTTCCAATGCCGGCGGCAACGCCCCGGCATTCGCTGAGGGTGCTGGGCCGCTGCAGGACGCGTTCGATATTGAAACGCTGTCCAAGTTGCCGATCATCGTCACTGCCCAGGGCGGGGACTACACGACCAAGGTCCACACCGAGCTTCGCAAGTCCGGCTGGGACGGCCTGTGGATCGATGCGGCGTCCTCGCTGCGCATGAATGATGATTCGGTCATCGTTTTGGACCCGGTCAACCGAGCCGTGATCGATGAATCCCTGGCCTCTGGCGTCAAGGACTACATCGGCGGCAACTGCACCGTCTCGTGCATGCTCATGGGCTTGGGCGGGCTATTCAAGAACAACTTGGTCGAGTGGGGCACCGCGATGACCTACCAGGCCGCTTCCGGCGGCGGCGCACGCCATATGCGCGAACTGCTCACCCAGTTCGGCGACATCAATGCGTCGGTGGGCAGCGAGTTGGCCGATCCAGCCAGCGCCATCCTGGAAATCGACCGCAAGGTCCTGGAAACCCAGCGCGGAAACCTGGATGCCGCGCAATTCGGCGTACCACTGGGCGGCTCGCTGATCCCATGGATCGACGCTGATTTGGGCAACGGCCAGTCCCGCGAAGAGTGGAAGGCAGGCGTTGAGACCAACAAGATCCTGCAGACCCCCGGCGACAAGCAGATCATCATGGACGGCCTGTGCGTCCGCATCGGTGCCATGCGCTCGCACTCGCAGGCACTGACGCTGAAGCTGAAGGAAGACCTGCCAGTCTCCGAAATCGAGTCGCTGCTCTCAGCAGACAACCAGTGGGCCAAGGTCGTTCCCAACGAGAAGCAAGCCACCATGGACCAGCTGACTCCGGTCGCGGCGTCCGGTACCTTGGATATCCCGGTCGGCCGTATCCGCAAGCTGGAAATGGGTCCTGAGTACATCTCGGCCTTTACCGTTGGAGACCAGCTGCTGTGGGGCGCTGCCGAGCCGCTGCGCCGCATGCTCGCTATCGCCCAGGGCCGCCTCTAGGCACCTCCGAGGCAAAGCCATGGCCAAGCCCAGAACAGAAATTTCTGTTCTGGGCTTGGCCATTTCCCCTGCGGATGAGCTCTAGTGGGCCCACTCATCCCGGAGTACTGAATAGATCAGCTGGTCATGCCACGCACCGGCGCGCCACTGCGCTTGGCGGATGACACCCTCGCGGGTGAACCCCAGCTTCTCCAGGCACTTCTGCTCAGCCGCATTTTCTGCGGTTGTCGTAGCCTGGATCCGATGACGGGGGTAGTGGGTGAACAAGTAGTCGACGAGCATCTTCTGCGCCTGCGTGCCATGGCCCTGGCCGCGGTACTGGGCAAAGATGCCGATAGCGACTTCCCAGCAGGCCGAGGTGTTGGCCCGGCCCCACGACGAAACGGTGAACCAATCGACTTTGCCGATTACCTGCTCCCCCAAGCAGACCGCCAGCGCGCCATCGGCGTTGCCGATCAACTGGTCCTGGCCGACACGGGCGCGCAGCTTGTTCGTATCCCAGAAGCCGAACCACTGGGCTTCACCGGCGCCCTGCACGGATTGGAAGTTCGCTTCCAGCAGGTCGATATCCTCCAGCGCGAGCTTTCGCAATGACAAGTGCACCCTTGTTTTCCTCCCGTGTTCCGGCGATGGCTGGCATGCTGCTCACTTAGAGAGCTAGGCCGATCAGCAGCGGCTCATTGACCAGTTCAATGCCAAAACGCTGCTGCACGCCGGCGCGAACTGCCCGCGCAATGGCCACAATGTCCTGGGCGGTGGCTTCCCCGCGGTTGGTGATGGCCAGTGTGTGCTTGGTGGACAGGGACGCTCGGCCGCCAGCGAGCGCGAACCCCTCGGTCCCCTCCAAGCCGTAGCCCTTGCCGAAACCGGCCTGGTCGATGAGCCACGCGGCGGACAGCTTGAGGAAGCCAGCTTGTTCCGCCGGGTAGCTCGGAGCGTTCTCGGGAAGCTTGCCCATGACGCTGGATTCAACGATGGGGTTGGTGAAGAAGGAACCCGTGGAGTGCGAGTCGGCATCCCTGGCATCAAAGACCATGCCCTTGGAACGACGCAAGTCCAGAACGGTCTGGCGCACTTCGAGCGCGTCGGCGCGTTCGCCAGCTTCAACTCCGAGCCGGCGGGCCAGCTCTGCATAGCGGATAGGAGCCGATTCATTTTCACGGGTCAGCAGGAAGGCCACTTCCAGGACCACGTAGCGTGGGGATCCGTTGGTGCTCGTGCGCTTGATGACCGAATCGCGGTAGGCGAAACCAAGCTCGGAGTTATCCAGCTTGAGTACCTGGTTGCTCTGGCGGTCGTAGGCACGCACCCACGCCAGGGTCTGGGAAATGTCTGCCCCGTAGGCCCCGACGTTCTGCACCGGAGTGGCACCGGTGCACCCGGGGATGCCCGAGAGCGCTTCCAGTCCGCTCAGGCCCTCAGCCAGGCTGTATTCAACGGTCGTGTCCCAGTTCTCGCCGGCGGCAGCGCGCAGCAGCACCTTGCCATTAGGCTGCTCGTCCAGGTGCAGTCCGCGGGTGGCGATCTGCACTGCGACGCCCGGGTACCCCTCGTCGGAGATCACCAGGTTGGAACCCCCGCCAATGAGCAGAACGTCGTGCCCTGCGGTGTCTGCTGCCGCAACGGCTTGAGCCAGTTCAGCTTCGCTGGTAGCGGTCACCAATTGCTGGGCTGGCCCACCAACGTGGGTCGTGGTCAGATTCTTCAGCATTGCTTCAGTTTACTTTCCGTATGGGAACGAATAGGTGCGGCCGGCCGGCGTTCTACGCTTTGCCTGCGCCGCCGGTACGGTTTCCGGCGGCATTGGAGGACAAGCAGAAGGCCACGACCACCAGGATGGAAATGGAACCCAAAGCAGGTAGCAGGCCGATGACTTCAGCCAGCAGTCCCAAAAGCGGCGGGCCACCGAGGAAGGCGCCGTAGCCGATGGTGGACACTACCGAGACGCGGGTCGCGGCATGAACAGGATCATCCGATGCCGCGCTCATGGCCAGCGGGAAGGTCAGGGCCACGCCCATGCCCCAGATGGCCAAGGCCACGAAGGCCAGCGGCAGGTTGTTGCCAAAGGCGAAGAGCAGTACCCCGACCAGGGCGCTGATGGCGCTGGCCCGGATCATGACGACGCGGCCCAGGCGCAAGATCAGGTCGCCGGACAGCAGCCGGGTCAGGGTCATGGCGGTAACGAAGACGCCGTAGCCGATGGCTCCCACGCCTTCCTTCGTGTGGTATCCATCCACCAGTGCCATGGCCACCCAGTCGCCGGCTGCGCCTTCAGCCAGGGCCATGCCCAGAACCAGAACGCCCAAGAGGACGGTCTGCGGTTCGGTCCATGCCTTCTTCAGCGAGGTCCCGCTGCTGGTGCGCGGGGTCCGGCTGTAGTCTTCTCCGTAGAATCGGGCACTGTAGAGCACGGTGAAGACGATAACCAGGCCCATGAAGCCGTAGTGGTACTGCAACGGGATCTGCAGTCGGGCACCTAGCGCACCAGCGCCGGCACCGATCACGGTGCCGATGGAGAAGAAACCGTGCAGGGCGGGCATGATGCTCTTGCCCAAGGCGCGTTCCATGGCCGCGCCTTGGACATTGGAGGCGACATTCCATGATGCGGTCCCCAGGCCCTGGGCGAAGAGGAAGATGCCGCAGATCAGGGCGCTGCCAAAGATTCCTGCGCCCACGCCTACAAGAATGAGTGAACAGCCGGCTATTGTCGCGGCGATGCGCATGACGCGGGTGGCCCCAAGGCGCAGAACCAGTTGTCCTGAGACCGAGACGGACAGGAAGGATCCTGCACTCATGCACAGCAGCAGCAGTCCAACGCTGGCGTGGTCCAGCTGCAGGGCATCACGCACTGCGGGCAAGCGCGAAACCAGGGCCGAGATCAGCAGGCCGCTGGCCAGGTAGGCGGCCATCAGCGCGTTGCGCCACTGGGTTACAGGCCTCTGCGCTTCACCGGGAAGTTGCATGCCTAGAGCTGCACCACGGCTTGGCACTTGAGCAGTACCTTGCTGTCATGGGCCGAGACTGCCAAATCGATGCGGGCGGTGCGGGCTTCGGAGTCCAAGGCGCCGACCTTGCCCTCCACCGAAATGGTGGTACCTTCGTGATTCGCCGGGTTGGTTCCTTTGGGATCTTCGACGACTACCGGCTTGGTGAAGCGGGTCTGGTAGTCGATGATGGCTCCCGGGTTGCCGACCCACTGGGAGACCAGGTCGATGACCGATCCCATGGTGAACATGCCGTGGGCGATCACCGATGGCAGTTCCACTTCCTTGGCGAAGCGCTCATTCCAGTGAATCGGGTTGAAGTCGCCCGAGGCACCTGCATAGCGGACGAGGTCCGCGCGGTTGACCTGCACCGTGTGCGAGCCAATGACCTGGCCCTTTTCGAGGCTTTCGAATTCAATCATGCTTAGTCCTCAGCTCGTACCAGTAGCGATGAAACGGTGGTTGCGATCTTCTCGCCGGCCACGGTGGTTATTTCCGCGCGGGTGGTGATCATGGCACCGGCACCCATTTCACGGACCTGGTCCACGTAGAGCTCGGCAAGCAGTTCATCGCCGGCAACGATCGGACGGTGATGGGTGAAGCGCTGGTCGGCGTGCACCACGCGGGAGAAGTCGATGCCGCTGGCAGGGTCGGCAATCAGCTGCGCGTCAGCGCGCTGGGCGATGATGATCGCGAAGGTCGGAGGGGCAACGACATCGCTATAGCCCAGCTCGCGAGCGGCCTGCACATCGTAGTGCGCCTGGTTGGCGGCCTTGGTGGCCTTGGCGAATTCGCGGATCTTTTCGCGGCCTACCTGGTAGGACTCGCCGGCAGGGTAGATGCGCCCTACCAGGTCGGGGTTGATGCCCATGGATTCTCCTGAACGTTGTTGGAAGTGGCCAGGCGATGCTGCCGCCGGATACGGGACCCGGGCGCAGCCAAGCGGTCACACGGTGGAATTCTTGCGGAGCCCTAGTCCTGCCCGTCGGCCGGGCGCTTCTTGGCTCGTGGGGCCGCCAGGCCATTGGCAATGCGCCACTGGCGCGCATCCCTGGCGCGGACAACCAGTCCGGCGATGTGGCAGAGCATGCCGATGACCATGATGCCGATTGCTGTGTAGACCGTTGGCAGCGATGGAATGTTGGCGCCGATGATGGCCAAGATGATGCCTGCGCCCATGATGCCCATGGCAGCGAAGACGAGCTTCTTATAGCGTGGTGAGGCTGATTCCCAAGGAGTGTTGGTCATGGTTCAAGTCTAGTTCAGCTCCGGCTGTGTCCGCTCATTGTGGCCGGGGCATTTCCCCGTGACTCCCCCGACAACGCTGGGCCTGATTCAGAACAGGGCGGATTGCTATTCCCTGAAATCTGCGCAGTTCTCCACGATGGCGACCTCGCGGGTCTTCAACTCGGCGGCATCCAGCAGGCGCACGGTGGTGCCTTCGCCGCTGTCTGCGAGGATGCTTTGCCCCAGCACGCCGCGGATGCGCAGATTCACGGTGTTCCCGCCCAGCGCGGTATTCCAGGCATGCAGCGCATGGGTATCCCAGGCGTCTACTACCGGGCGGGCGAAGGCCGGCTGTTCCCACAGCTCGTCGCGCAGCTGCACGCCGTAGGTTTCCAAGCCCCGCTGGGCGCCAAGGAAGGACCGGGCCCGGCTTGCCGCTTCGGAGTTGATCTGGTCCAGCTGGGCGTAGTCCAGTTCCCAGCTGGCCAGTCCCTTGATCTTGGACTTCTGCCGGACTTGCTGGCTCAGGCCCACGTGTTCAGTGACAAGGTCTTCGAGCACTCGAATAGCGGCTCCATCAGCGGCGCGGGCAATATAGCGGGCAATGACCGCTCCCTGCTGCGCCAAGCGAGTCCATTTGCTCTGGGTTGAGGTGGTACCGACTTTGGTCGCCCCATGGGCGAAGCTTGCGACATACAAGAAGTGCGGCTGCTCCAGGTACTTGCGCATGCCTTCCGGGGCTTCGCCGGTCTTGTGGAAATGATGCATGAACTTCGAATGATCCAGCCGGCGGCAGCGTTCGCACTGGGTTCCGGTACGCAGCGCTTTGTTCTTCGGGCAAGGCAAGGTGTTGCGAGAGCCATCGCTGTTCATCGTGATGTAGCCCAGGCAGAATTTCAGTTCGCCGATGCGCAAGCTTAGGGAACGGTTGGCTTCCAGATATTCGGTGCTCCATTTTTCCGCTTGCCTAAGCCGGAGCATGGGGGCGCGTTCATGCTCTGAGAAGCTGATGCCGTGGCAGAGCTGCCGGTGGTCGCTGGCGAATTCCATCGATGCCTTCCTCGAAGTTACCTCTTCAACGATAGTTCACCGGACATGGCTAGCTCCTGCAAGGCAGGTTGGCCGGCGCCTGCAGCCCGAAAGTTTGCTGGACGAATTCCCGATTCGTTCTGGCCTAATTCCTAGGAGAAGCCCTTAGGCTGGAACTGCACCGGAACCGTACCGCGGGCCGGGCCATAATCTGCTGAGGTGATCCAGGATTTCTGTCCCATTTGATGACAAGACTCGTGCAGTGGCCATCGCAGCTGCCGAGACCGCCCCTTCGCCGGCCGAGCTGCAGCGATTGACGCAGGCTTTCCGCCATGATTTCCAGCGTTTCATGATGGAGTACCAGTTTGCGGTGGACGAGGTGCTGACCAAGGTCTCGATCTTGCGTGAAGAGTTCTTGTATTTGCACAATTACAATCCAATTGAGCACGTCACTTCCCGGGTGAAAACTCCGGAGAGCATCATGCGCAAGGTCTCCCGCCGGAACATCTCCCCGTCCCTGCCGGCCATTCGCGAGAACATCAGCGACATTGCCGGCGTGCGCATTACCTGCAGTTTCGTCAAGGACATCTACAAGGTTCTGAACACGCTAACCTCGCAGAATGACCTGAAGGTCCTCCAAATCAAGGACTACATCAAGAACCCGAAGCCCAACGGCTATAAAAGTGTCCATGCGATCGTGCAGATCCCGGTCTACTTATCCGATGGCCCGGTCGATGTCGTGGTGGAGCTGCAGATCCGTACCATTGCCCAGGATTTCTGGGCAAGCCTGGAACATAAGATCTTCTACAAGTACGAGGGCGAAGTTCCAGAACATCTAGTGCAAGAGCTTGCCGACGCGGCGGCCATGGCGACGAAACTCGACATGCAGATGCAGCGCTTGCATACCGAAGTCCACGGCCATGATGCCAATCAGGCACCGAGCCAAGAGGCGGATTTCGATACGACAGCGATCCAGGGGCTGCTGTCGCTGGCTCAGCAAGCCAAGGACGGGAACCAGGAGAAGGACTTGGATCACTAGCCGTTCATGCCCTCGAAGGACAATGCTGCTTCGGGGCCGGAAACCAAAAAAGATCCTCGGCCGAGGCCGAGGATCTTTGATTTGGTAGCGGCGCCGGGACTCGATCCCGGGACCTCACGATTATGAGTCGTGCGCTCTAACCAGCTGAGCTACGCCGCCACAAGTGAGAAGCAATCCAGTAGAAGCCAAGAATGCTTCTCACTCAGAGCCCCCTGCCGGAATCGATCCGGCGACCTCGTTCTTACCAAGAACGCGCTCTACCACTGAGCTAAGGGGGCAACGAGTAAATACTCTACACGGATTTCCCGGCAAAGAAAAATCGGCGGATCACCCCGGAAAAGACCAGGAGAATTCTGTAAAACCACTAGTCAATGACTATTTATCCTCTTACTCGCTACCCCGGGGACGAAGGGTGGGACAAAAAGTGCCCTGGTGACGATGCTCACGAGAGTGCTCCTCGCGGTCAATCGCGGATTTGCCATGACGCGCAGGATAGAATCCCGCGGATCATCCCCGGTGGCCAAGCATCGAATTACCCCGCTTGGAACTTCGGAACGCTGACACCTTTTCCCACTCCAGAACCCCTGACCGAGCGGCACTTGGGCAACACCCGATCCACCTAGGCGCCCAGGCACGGCTCCGGTGCCCGGCAGCTGGATCCCGGGCCGTGAACCGGGGTGCTGGAAACCGCCAGGAAGGCAACAGCTCCTTGCCGCCCATTCCGGTCTTGAGTAGGAATATTGTGACCTCAGCAACAAATTCCCGACGGATTTTGCAAACCTCAAAAACCTGTGTAAAGTATTTACCTGTTGCCCCCTTAGCTCAGTGGTAGAGCGCGTTCTTGGTAAGAACGAGGTCGCCGGATCGATTCCGGCAGGGGGCTCGAAATAAGAGAGGCAATCTGGTTCCAGATTGCCTCTCTTTTCGTTTATCCCGCAGATGCCGTGTAGCCACTGCGAGCATGGCCCAAGGCGCACCCCAAGCTGCAGCACCGGCTATCGGCCGCGTCTTGCGCCCCGGATTCCAGGTGCCCCCGGCAAGAGTCTCCGGCCAATGAAAAGCATCCTGGCCCGCCACAGCCGGCCCTTCCCACTTCCTTGATGTCAGGCCCTGACCACTGGGTTTGCGTTTTCTCCTCGCAAGCGTGCTAAGTTGTTCGCGACCACACGGGTGCCCTGGCAAGGGCTGAGATCGGGCTATCGCCGTCCGCGACCGTTGAACCTGTCCGGGTAATGCCGGCGAAGGAAGTGAGTTTCCCCAGTGGAACAAATTGAACAGCACCCTGCCCACACCCTTGCCTACCGTGAATCTGCGGGAATTTCTGTTCCCGTCACGCAGATCCAATTGGCAGACTCCCCCAATGGACAGCCCAACGAGCCGCTGGCGGTATATCGCACCAGCGGACCGGGAAGCGAGCCCACCCAAGGCCTGCAACCCTTCCGCGAGCGGTGGATCCTGGAACGCGGGGACGTGGAAACCTATGCAGGCCGCGAACGCAACCTGCACGACGACGGACGCTCAGCGGTCCGCCGCGGCACGGCCAGCGCGGAATGGGCCGGACGCTCAGCCCCGCCACTGCGGGCCGTTGGCGGAGCCCGCGTGACGCAGATGCACTATGCGCGTGCCGGGATCATCACCCCGGAAATGCGCTATGTGGCCCTGCGCGAGGAATGCGATGTCGAGCTGGTGCGCAGCGAGCTCGCGGCCGGGCGAGCCATCATCCCGGCGAACATCAACCACCCGGAATCCGAGCCGATGATCATCGGCAAGGCGTTCCTGGTCAAGATCAATGCGAATATCGGCAACTCGGCGGTGACCAGCTCCATCGCAGAAGAAGTCTCCAAGCTCCAGTGGGCGGCCAAATGGGGCGCGGACACGGTAATGGACCTGTCCACCGGAGATGACATCCACACCACCCGCGAGTGGATCATCCGCAACTCCCCGGTCCCCATCGGCACCGTGCCGATCTACCAGGCGTTGGAGAAGGTCAACGGCGAAGCCAACGAACTGACCTGGGAGATCTTCCGCGACACCGTCATTGAGCAGTGCGAGCAGGGCGTGGACTACATGACCATCCACGCCGGGGTGCTGCTGCGCTACATCCCGCTGACCGCCAACCGGGTCACCGGCATGGTCTCGCGTGGCGGGTCCATCATGGCCGGCTGGTGCTTGGCGCACCACCAGGAGAATTTCCTCTACACCCACTTCGATCAGCTGTGCGAGATCTTCGCGCAGTACGACGTGGCCTTCTCGCTGGGCGACGGGCTGCGCCCGGGCTCCATCGCAGATGCGAACGACGCCGCCCAGTTCGCCGAGCTGGACACCCTGGCCGAGCTGACCAAGCGCGCCTGGAAGTACGATGTGCAGGTGATGGTCGAAGGCCCGGGGCATATCCCGTTCCATCTGGTGCGCGAGAATGTGGAACGCCAGCAGCAGCTGTGCGACGGGGCGCCGTTCTATACCCTGGGCCCGCTGGTCACCGACATCGCCCCGGGCTACGACCACATCACCAGCGCCATTGGCGCCACGGAGATCGCACGGTACGGGACCGCGATGCTCTGCTACGTCACCCCCAAGGAGCATCTGGGACTGCCCAACCGGGATGATGTGAAGACCGGGGTGATCACCTACAAGATCGCTGCGCACGCCGCCGATCTGGCCAAGGGCCACCCGGGTGCCACAGCGCGGGATGATGCGCTGAGCAAGGCGCGCTTCGAATTCCGCTGGAATGACCAGTTCGCGTTGTCCCTTGACCCGGTCACCGCACAGGAATTCCATGATGAGACCTTGCCGGCCGAGCCGGCCAAGACCGCCCACTTCTGCTCCATGTGCGGGCCGAAGTTCTGCTCCATGCGCATCTCCCAGGATATCCGCGACGAGTACGGCTCGGCCGAGGCGCAAGCCGCATTGGCCGGGATGGCGCAGAAAAGCAAGCAGTTCCTGGAAAGCGGCGGCACGGTCTATCTCGGGGACGGGATCCCGGTGGGAACTCCTGCTCCGTAAATAGCCTGCGGCGCACGAAAAACGCCCTTGGGGCAAGCTTTCGGCTTGCCCCAAGGGCGTTATTCAATGCTGTTCAGCTGCGTGCGACTGGCTTAGTAGTCGCGACGTCCACCGCTGCGGCCCGAGTCGCTGAAACGATCCTTGCCGCCGCGTCCGCCGCCGCCGAAGCCGCCACGTCCGCCGCCGCGTCCGCCACCGAAACCGCCACGGCCGCCACTGCGTCCGCCGCCGAAGCCACCACCACGGCCGCCACGGAAGCCACCGCGGTCGCCTTCGTCGTCACGGCGCGGGCTGCGGCCATTGTCGAGCTCGAGCTCGATGGCTTCGCCGCCGATGCGGGTCTTGGACAGTGCACGCCACTGGTCCTTGCTCAGCTCTGCTGGCAGCTCGACCAGGGTGTGGTCTGAACGGATCTCGATGCCGCCGATTTCCGAAGAATCGAAGCCGCCCTCGTTGGCCAGTGCGCCAACGATCGAGCCCGGCTGCACGCGGTTGCGTCGGCCTACGGCCAGACGGTACATGGCGTTGCCTTCGGCAGCGGTCTTGCGGGCACGTGGACCGCGATCGCCACGGTCACCGCGTTCGCTACGCTCGCCGCGCTCTGGGCGATCCATGCGTGCCTTCTTCGAAGGGGACATGACTGGTTCGGTCATCAGCAGCGGGCGGCCGCCCTGGGCCATCAGAGCCAGTGCAGCTGCGATTTCCAGCTGGTCCAGGTCTTCGTGCTCGGAAGCGAACTTCTCCACGATTTCGCGGAAGGTGGTCAGGTCCTGGCCGCTGATGGTCTTGTCGATGCGATCGGTGAACTTCTGGATACGACGGTCATTGACCGAATCCAGCGAAGGCAGCTGCATCTGGGTCACCGGCTGGCGGGTAGCCTTCTCGATGGCACGCAGCAAGTACTTCTCGCGCGGGGTCATGAACAGGATCGCGTCGCCCGAGCGGCCGGCACGGCCGGTACGGCCAATGCGGTGCACGTAGGACTCGGTGTCATGCGGGATGTCGAAGTTGATAACGTGCGAAATACGCTCAACGTCCAAGCCACGAGCTGCCACGTCGGTAGCAACCAGGATATCGATCTTGCCCGAGCGCAGGTTTTCCACGGTGCGCTCACGCTGCTGCTGAGGGATGTCGCCGTTGATGGCAGCCGCGGTGAAGCCGCGGGCCTTCAGCTTGTCGGCCAGGTCCTCGGTAGCCATCTTGGTGCGGACGAAGGTGATAACGCCTTCGAACGACTCGGATTCCAGGATGCGGGTCATGGCGTCCAGCTTGTGGGCGCCCATGACCTGCAGGTAGCGCTGGGTGATGTTGGTGCCGGTGGACTGCTTGGACTTCACGGCAACTTCCTGCGGGTTGCGCAGGTATTCCGAAGCGATGCGGCGGATGGTGCGTGGCATGGTTGCCGAGAACAGGGCAACCTGCTTGTCCTCCGGGGTAGCTTCCAAGATCTTGTCGACCTCTTCGGCGAAGCCCATGCGCAGCATTTCGTCGGCCTCATCAAGGACAACGTACTGCAGGTTCGACAGGTCCAAGGAACCCTTGTTGATGTGGTCGATAACGCGACCTGGGGTACCAACGACTACCTGGGCGCCACGGCGCAAGCCGTTGAGCTGCGGGCCGTATGGCGAGCCGCCGTACACTGGCAGAACGGTGAAGTTCGGCAGGTACTTGGCGTAGGAAGTGAAGGCTTCGGCGACCTGGAGGGCCAGCTCGCGGGTTGGAGCCAGAACCAGGATCTGCGGGGTCTTGGCTGGACCATTGGTGTCAGCCAGCTCTGCCATGCGGGACAGGGCAGGAAGCGCGAAAGCAGCGGTCTTGCCGGTACCGGTCTGGGCCAGGCCGACAACGTCGCGGCCTTCGAGAAGCAGTGGAATGGTCGCTGCCTGGATCGGCGATGGCTTTTCGTAGCCAAGGTCGGCAAGCGATGCAAGCACGCGGGCATCCAGGCCAAGTTCGGAGAAGAGCACGGTTGGCTCTTCCGGGGTCTGGTTGTCGTCGGTGTTTACGGGCATGTCAGAAGACACGAAGAATTACCTCATTCGTTAGGGGATAGGCCTTGGCCGTCCCCAAAGAAACGACGTATAGGCTGCACAGTCAGATACAAGTCACGCTCATCAAGCGCTCCCCTATGACATAAAGACCCGCACACACTTTGCGGAAAATACAACACGAGAAGGCTCCGGCCTCAAAAATTGGGCTGGATGCGAGAGGGATACCCTGATGTTCGCGAACACTTAATGCTAGCTTGAACAGGCCACTATTGTCAGTGTCGAGAGCGTGTGAGATCGGGCACCGCACCAAAGCACGTAGGGTTGAGAACGTGAAGAAACCACTTTTTCCGCGACGTCCAGATGAGCCCACCCCAGGCGGATTGTTCATCGCCCAAATGCTATGGCTCCTAGCCGGAGTGCTTTTTCTCGGCTTCGGAGGCTTCCTGGCTTACGAGCATATCCAGGATTCCGCGCTGGATTTCGGAGCCATTGCGCTGATGATCTTTTTCGCCGCTGCCGGCCTTGCCTGCTGTGTGCTGGGTTACCGCTTATTCACCGGGGACCGGGCCGCGCGCGCCCAGCTGTCCTGGTTGGGCCTGATTACCGCGCTGCCGCTGTTGCTGCGATTCGGCCGCTATTCGCTGTTGGCGGCCATCATCATGTTCAGCGTGGCCTTGATGTGGATGCCAGCGAGCAACAGGTATTTCAAGATCGTGGATCCCAAACCGGCCAAGCGCCGCCGGTAGCCGATCCGGAACTTCGTTCAAAGCACCAAGGACCTGGGTTCCGTTGCCCTTTGCGGGCAGCGGAACCCAGGTCCTTTGCGCTTGGTTCTTACAGGTTGGCGAAGGCCTTATCCAGGTCTTCAATCAAATCCGCAGGGTCCTCGATGCCAACGGACAGGCGCAACAGGTTCACCGGAACCGCCAGCTCGGTACCCTTCACTGAAGCGTGGGTCATCTCCGACGGGTAGTTCATCAGCGATTCAATGCCGCCCAGGGATTCTGCCAGGGTGAATAGCTTGGTGCTCTCGGCAATCTTGCGGGCCGCTGATTCTCCGCCGGTGAACTGGACGGACACCATGCCGCCGAAGCCGGACATCTGCTTCTTGGCAATCTCGTGGCCCGGGTGGTCTTCGAAGCCCGGGTAGAGCACGCGCTCGACTTCGCTGCGCTCACGCAGCCACCCGGCAACCTGTGCGGCGTTCTCCGAGTGGGCGCGCATGCGAACGCCCAGGGTCTTCAGGCCGCGGGTGGTCAAGAAGGCGTCCATCGGGCCCGAGACGGCGCCCACAGCGAACTGGATGAAGCCGATCTTTTCTGCCAGCTGCGCATCCTTGACGATCACCGCACCGCCCACCACATCGGAGTGGCCGCCGATGTACTTGGTGGTCGAGTGGACCACGATGTCAGCACCCAGGGTCAGCGGCTGCTGCAGGAATGGGCTGGCGAAGGTGTTGTCCACGACCAGCAATGCGCCGGCAGCATGGGCGATTTCAGCGACCTTGGCGATGTCGGTGATGGTCATCATCGGGTTCGAAGGGGTTTCAACCCACACCAGCTTGGCCTTGTTCTTTTCGATAGCGGCAGCCAGGGCTGCTTCGTCAGCCATGTTCACCGGGGTGTTGCCGATGCCCCAGTCGCCCAGCACACGGTCAATCAGGCGGAAGGTTCCACCGTAGGCGTCGTTGCCCAGCACAATGTGATCGCCCGGACGCAGGATCGCACGGATCAGCGAGTCCTCGGCGGCCAGGCCGGAGCCGAAGGAGAAGGCGTGGGTGCCGAATTCTGCGCCGGCCAGCTGCGCCTGCAGCGCGTCGCGGGTCGGGTTGGTGCCGCGGCCGTACTCGTAGCCGTTGCGCAGGCCGCCAATGCCGTCCTGCGCGTAGGTCGAGGAGAAGTGCAGCGGCGGAACTACCGCGCCGGTGACCGGTTCGAATTCCTGGCCCGCATGGACAAAGCGGGTGTTTGCTCCCTGATGGTTTTCAGTCATCGATATCAATCCTTTGAGGTGTTGTCTCTAGCGGGTGGAGTAGGCCAAGAGATCGGCTGCGGTAGCCGCGGCGATCACTTCGCCGCCCTTGGTCAGCAGTACGGCCGGGTGGCTCTTGAGCAGTTCCTGTGCATGTTCCGGGGTGTCTGCGGTGCCGATGAATGGCTTGGCCAAGTCGCCCAGGTCTGCCAGCGTACTGGTTGGTTCTGCGCCAGCCAGCAGTGCGTCGGTAATGTCCCCCGCGCCAATGACACCGCGGATCTCGCCGATACGCGCTGGCAGCGGCGAAGTGGACACGACCAGTGCGTCATCGCCCTGCTCGCGCAGTGCCTTGGCCGCTTCGGCCAGGGTTGTATCCAAAGCCACCGTGGTGGTGCCCTGCTTGGCAAGTGCCGCGCCGATGAAGTCCAAGGCGGAGTATTCATCGGTGGTGAAGCCCTGGTCCAGCATCCACTGGTCGTTGAAGATCTTGGCCAGGTAGCCGCGGCCGCCATCCGGGGCGATCACGACAACTATGTCGTCTTCGCCCAGGTCCTTGGCTGCACGCAGCGCGGCGACCACTGCCATGCCCGAAGAACCGCCCAGCAGCAGGCCTTCTTCCTTGGCCAACCGGCGGGTCATTTCAAAAGCCTCAGCGTCGGTGACTGGTTCCACGGCATCCGGCACGGATGGGTCGTAGTTCCCTGGCCACATATCTTCACCGACGCCCTCGACGAAGTATGGGCGTCCGGTGCCACCGGAGTAGACCGAGCCATCCGGGTCAGCGGCAATGATCTTGACCGGGCCCGAGGCGCGGCCGGCGGAAACCTGCTTGAGGTAGCGTCCGGTGCCGGTGATGGTGCCGCCGGTTCCTGCGCTGATGACCGCATGGGTCAGCTTGCCGTCGGTGTCGTTCCAGATTTCCGGTCCGGTGGTTTCGAAGTGGCTGTCAGGTGCTGCCGGGTTGGAGAACTGGTCGGGCTTGTAGGCGCCGTCGATCTCGGTAACCAGGCGGTCCGATACGCCGTAGTAGGACTGAGGGGAATCCGGGGCCACCGCGGTTGGGGTGACTACTACCTTGGCACCGTAGGCGCGCAGTACGTCGCGCTTTTCCTCGCCGACCTTATCCGGGGTGACGAAGATGGTGTTGTAGCCCTTGAGCTGGCCCACCATGGCCAAGCCGACACCGGTGTTGCCGCTGGTTGGTTCCACGATGGTTCCGCCGGGCTTGAGCTGGCCGGATTCTTCGGCGCGCTCGACCATCTTCAATGCGATGCGGTCCTTGATGGAACCACCCGGATTCAAGTATTCAAGCTTCACCAATACAGTGGCTTTGATCCCCTCGGTGACTCGATTGAGCTTCACCAAAGGGGTATTGCCGATCAGATCTAGGACTGTGGACGCATACTTCATGTCAAGAACTTTACCGGCGGTTGTCATACATGTCGTTCCGGCACGTAGCGAAACGTCACGCAGTGGACGGGCACTTTTCATCAGTGCTAGGCAAGCCTGCCGCAAGCTACTGCAGGCACGAGGCTATAGGATGCGATTCATGGAGAAGCCGTTGAGCGCCGATTACGATCCGCACCGCCCCGTGTCCTTGCTCAAGACTTTGGGAATCCTGCGCCGGGGACTGGGAGATCCGACCATCCGCCTGTCCCAGAGCGAAGCATGGCTGGCCTTTGGAACACCGTTCGGAGATGCCACGCTGCAAATCAGCAAGCCCGCGCCCACCGCCCCGGCAACGTTTCGAGCATGGGGTCCCGGAGCCCACTGGGCCATCGGCTCAGCTCCGAACCTTCTAGGGGCGCTCGATGACTGGAGCGATTTCGACGCGAGGATCAAAGAAGGAAAGTTCCCGGAAATCATCGCGCGTTCCCGCGTCGAGCATCCAGATTTCGTTCTGCCCAGTACCGGCAGGATCTTCGAGCACGCTGCTGGCGCGATCCTGGAACAACGCGTGACCGGGATTGAAGCGAATTATGCCTGGCGCTGGCTGATCCGCCACCTGGGACAGCGGGCTCCGGGTCCGGCTCCCGAGGGCCTGATGATTTTCCCCGGACCGCAAAAGCTAGCCTCGATGAGGCGCTGGGACTGGCAAAAGGCGCGCGTTGAAGGACAGCGGGCTAACACCATGGCACGCCTGCTGCAGGTTGCCGGCAGTTTGCAGTGGTGGGCAGAGAAGCCAATGGACCATGCACGGCCCACCGCCAAGGCTCCGGGCACCTTGGAAGCCGCCTTGGGTTCGGTGCCGGGCATTGGTCCCTGGACAATTGCCGAAACCCTGCAGCGCTCCCACGGATCCAGTGACCATATTTCGGTGGGAGATTTCCATCTGGCTGATTTCGTGGGCCAGGTGCTTACCGGTTGCCGAATCGGCGATGGGCAGATGCTGGAGCTATTGGCGCCATACGCCCCGCACCGTCAACGCGTAGTGCGCTTGCTGCTACTTTCGGGGCAGAAAAAACAAAGCTTCGGGCCCCGTTACGCACCGCTGGATCACCGGCGGAGGTAAAGGAGCCCGAAGCCTCTAATGGTTCTTAGGATTCAGCCTGCGCGGCTTCCTCGGCGATCTGCTTGTGCACTTCGCTCATGTCAATGCCCTTGACCGCGGTGACGAGATCTTCGAGCTGGGTCTGGTTCAACGCACCAGCCTGCGAGAACACGAGGACCTGTTCGCGGAACGCCATGATGGTAGGAATCGAGGTCACGTTAGCTGCACGTGCCAGGCCCTGCTCAGCTTCGGTATCCACCTTGGCAAAAACGACGTCGCTGAACTTTTCCGAGGTCTGGTCGTAAACCGGTGCAAACTGCTTGCACGGCCCGCACCAGTCGGCCCAGAAGTCCACGAGGACGATGTCGTTGTCTTCAATCAACTTCGCGAAGTCGTCTTCGCTCACATTTTTCGTTGCCATGGTTATACGGTAGCCGATCCTTATTTGAAATACGTAGAAAGGTGATCTTGTTCGGAACCGGGAATAGGAAAGATCCGGGTTGCCGTGCATTCCTTCCGCATGCAAAAAACTCCCGGATCCTGGGATCCGGGAGTTATTTTGTGGCAGATACTGGATTCGAACCAGTGAAGGCGTTGCCAGCTGATTTACAGTCAGCCCCCTTTGGCCACTCGGGTAATCTGCCGAGTACGTTCGCTTCAAGAACATTTGCTCTTGTCGGAACGAGAAATAACTCTACAGGAGTTTTTCGATGTTGTGAAATCGAGAGGGGCATTTTTGCTGTAAGCCTGATCACACCCCAAATCCAGGGGGCAAAACCGGTAGGCTATGAAGCGAATCAGACCCGTTTCAACTAGGAGTATTCACATGGCTAGTGATTCCACATTCGACGTCGTAAGCAAGGTTGATAGCCAGGAAGTCGCCAACGCGATGAACCAGGCCCAGAAGGAAATTGCCCAGCGCTACGACTTCAAGGGCGTTGGCGCTGAAGTTGATTTCAGCGGCGAGAAAATCCTGATGAAGGCCAACTCGGAAGAGCGCGTCAACGCAGTACTGGATGTTTTCCAGTCCAAGCTGGTCAAGCGCGGCATTTCCCTGAAGTCATTGGATGCCGGCGAGCCATTTGCATCCGGCAAGGAATACCGCATCGAGGCAAGCATCAAGGAGGGCATTGCCCAGGATGTCGCCAAGAAGATCAACAAGCTGATTCGCGATGAGGCGCCTAAGGGCATCAAGTCAACCATTCAGGGTGACGAGCTGCGCGTCTCTTCCAAGTCCCGCGATGACCTGCAGGCCACCATGGCTCTGCTGCGCGACTTCGAAGAAGCGGATCTGCAGTTCGTGAACTTCCGCTAGGACTGACCCAGCGTTAGAAATCACGTGATACACAGCGAGGGCTGTTTCCCATTCACCATGGGAAACAGCCCTCGCTGCCATTCTGCGCACCACTGGATCATGGACCCGGGAAGGATCAGCGCTGATCCTCGTCGCGCTTCTGCTTCTTCAGCCTCTTTGCTTCTTCGCGGGCCTTCTTCGCGTAGTACTGTTCACGAGTCCTTTCCCTGGCCCGCCGCTTGATATCAGCAACATCATCAGCGAAGTGGTCCTTGGTCATGGCTTTGAATTCATGGAACTTCGCGGCCATTTCTTCCGGCGAAGGGCCCGGCACCCATGGTTTGATCCAGAGGATCTCAGCGGCGTTGCATGCGGCAACGAGCACTGTCACAAAACTGCTATCACGCAATGAGCTGGTAACTGCATAGGCCGCAGCAAAGCTGACCACGATGGACACCACGAATGGAAGGACGACGTACAGCACTCCCCCGGGGTTGGGACGGCGTTCTTTCAGGACAATCGGTCGAACGATGATGGCGCCGAGGATTTCCGAGAGGAGATACGAGATCGCCAGCGCGATAGCGAATGTGCCGAAAGCAGTGTGGAGGGCAATCCATGATGAGCAAATCCAGGCCGCAAGCAGGCAAGCCAATCCTTTGACCGTTCCGGTGGCCAGTTGACCGGCTATGGCATCCCCAAGCCTGGGCAGAAGTGCCGCGTCGTCGTCTCGCATCCTTGCTCCTTGCTCCTGGCTCCTTGCTCCTTGCTCCTTGCTCCATCATCAGACGGCAGAGAGTCTTCTCTTCGGTGCCGCTACGATCAGCCTATCTTTGCTTGACTAGGGCAGACAAAGATCTTCGCCTCATCCTTTAGTAGGAGGGTCGATAACTATCAGTTCAACGGGAAAGGCCCAAAACAAGCTAAAGGCCGCATCTCCATATGAGATGCGGCCTTAAGCCCAGGAGCTGCTTTGCACTTAGTACCCGCGTCCGCCAGCCATCGCTTCAAGCCGTGCGATGCGATCCTCCATTGGCGGGTGGGTGGAGAACATGCGCTTGAGGCGCGAGCCGAATGGATTGGCGATCATCAGGTGCGAGCTGTTGACCAGCTTCTGGTCGTTGGAAGCCAGCGGAGCCTGCGTAATCCCCGATTCCAGTTTCCGAAGCGCGCTCGCCAACGCCAGCGGATCATTGGTCAGCTTGGCTCCGTCCTCGTCTGCATCATATTCGCGGGTGCGGCTCACGGCCATCTGGATGATCGACGCTGCCAGTGGCGCCAGCAGGGAAAGGGCAATCAAGGCGATCGGATTCACCCCGCGGTTGTCATTGCTGTTGCCGCCGCCGAAGAACATCAGGAACTGGGCAACGGAGGTGATGACGCCCGCAACCGCGGCGGCGACCGAAGAAGTGAGGATGTCCCGGTTGTAGACATGCATCAGCTCGTGGCCCAGCACCCCGCGCAATTCGCGTTCGTTCAGCAACTGCAGGATGCCTTCGGTGCAGCACACCGCCGAATTCTGCGGGTTGCGGCCGGTGGCAAAGGCGTTCGGCGAAGTGGTTGGCGAAACGTACAGTCGCGGCATCGGTTGCTGCGCGTTCATCGACAGCTCACGCACGATTCGGTACATTCCCGGCTGTTCCGCTTCGCTGACCGGGTAGGCGTGCATCGAGCGCAGAGCCAGCTTGTCGCTATTCCAATAGCTGTAAGCAGTAGTTCCGAGGCCGATCAAGGCAAATATCCAAATGAACATTGAACGGCCGGTACCCGCGGATATCAGCGAGCCAATGGCCAGCAGCAGGGCAAACATTCCGCCCATCAAAAAGGCGGTTTTGAGTCCGTTGTTATGTCCATGCACGGCGATGCACTCCCTCAATGAAGCAAACCAAGTTGGTGTTCTCTAGTCTAGTCAACGACTGGAATTCCATTTATGTTCCGGTGAAAATATCACAGTGCCGCGTGCAATGGCAGGCACCGCCGGCCTCGGGGAATATCCAGACGGCGGGAACGTTGTAGTTTTAAGATGCGGTTCCACAACTTGTTTCCCGGTGGGCCGCTCCCTTGATCCATTTTGTTTCTGAAAGTGTGCGCCCTGCATGTCCGTAAGTACCGCTAAACCGATCCGTTCAGAACATAGCTACGGACTGATCCAAGGCACCGCCGCGTACCTGATTTGGGGCATGCTCCCGGCTTACTTCCTATTGCTGCCTGACATCTCGGCCTTCGAATTCGTTGGCGTTCGCGTGATCTTCTCGCTGGTTTTCTGCCTGCTGCTGCTGGCGTTCACGCGCCAGGTCAAGCAGTTCCTTGGGATGTTCAAGGATTCCAAGACCATCTGGCAGTTGGGACTGGCCAGTGTTCTGATTGCAGCTAACTGGACTCTCTATGCACTGGCGGTCTTGACCGGACATGTGCTGGAAGCCTCGCTAGGCTACTTCATCAACCCGATTGTGGCAATTCTTCTGGGTGTTGTCGTCCTGAAAGAAAAATTGCGTCGGCTGCAATGGATCGCTGTTGCCATAGCCACCGTTGCTGTACTCGTCTTGACGATCGGCTTGGGACAGGTCCCTTGGATTTCCCTCGGTTTGGCTTTCTCCTTTGGCTTCTATGGCCTGGTAAAGAACAAAGTGGGCCAAAGCGGAACTGCACTGGGGTCCTTGACCATCGAAACCGTCTGGCTGACCCCGTTGGCCATCGGCTATCTGGTCTGGCTGGCCGCTGACGGGAAGTCTGCGCTGTTCTCAGCTGATGTTCCTGGCCTCTCGCTTTTGGCAGCGAGCGGCATCATCACCGCCGTTCCGCTCTTGCTCTTCGGTGGCGCGGCTCGCCGCCTGCCTTTGAGCACCTTGGGCTCATTGCAATTCCTCGCCCCGCTCTTGCAGTTCATCCTGGGCCTGCTGGTCTTTGGCGAGCACATGCCATTCGAACGCTGGGTTGGTTTCGCCTTGGTATGGGTTGCGGTGCTCTTCGTGCTCGTGGACATGATGCGAACTCCACGCATTGGCTCCATGCCCGAACCGAAAAAGTTGGTCTGAACGCCCGGTTGCACTCACCGCCGATACAGCGAATGCCTCGAATCTCCCGTGGGAGGTTCGAGGCATTCGCCGTTTAGGACCAGTTTTGGGCTACTTAGGCGACAGCCTTGCGGATCGCATCTTCCAATACGTTGAATGCATCTTCGAGCAGATCGTCGCCGATCACCAGCGGAGGCAAGAGGCGAACCACGTTGCCGTAGGTGCCGCAGGTGAGGATCAAGACGCCCTGGGCCAGGCATTCGGCTGCGATGGCCTTGGTCAGCTCGGCATCCGGTTCCTTGCCACCAGCCTTGACGAATTCCATTGCAACCATGCCGCCACGGCCACGGATGTCGCCCAGTTCCTTGATGTCCTTCTGCAGCGCACCGAAGCGGGTGAAGAACTTCTCTTCGATCTCGCGGGCGCGGCCCGCCAAGTCCTGCTCTTCCATGAACTTGATGGATTCCAGAGCCGCGGCCACAGCAACCGGGTTGCCGCCGTAGGTGCCGCCCAGGCCGCCACCGTGCACCGAATCCAGCAGGTCGGCACGGCCGATAATGCCCGACAGCGGCATGCCGCCGGCGATGCCCTTGGCCAGGGTGATGATGTCTGGCTCAATGCCTTCGATGTCCGAGGCGAACCAAGCACCGGAGCGTGCGAAACCTGCCTGGACTTCGTCGGCAACGAAGACAATGCCGTTTTCCTTGGCCCATTCGGCGATGCGCGGCAGGAAGCCGGTGGCCGGAACGATGAAGCCGCCCTCGCCCTGGATCGGCTCGATGATGATCGCAGCGATCTGCTCGCCGCCGATCTGCTTTTCCATGGCCAGGATCGCGCGCTCGGCTGCTTCCTTGCCGGAGATGTTCGGGTTCTCTTCGCGGTATGGGTAGCTCATTGGCATGCGGTAGATCTCCGGTGCCAGTGGGCCGAAGCCGCGCTTGTATGGGGCGGCCTTGGCTGTCAAGCCCATGGTGAGGTTGGTGCGGCCGTGGTAGGCGTGGTCGAAGGCGACGACTGCCTGGCGGCCGGTAGCAATGCGGGCTACCTTGATGGCGTTCTCGACCGCTTCGGCACCGGAGTTGAAGAAGACTGCACGCTTCTCGAAGTTGCCCGGAGTGATGGCAGCCAGCTTCTCGGCCAGCTCGATGTAGTTCTCGTACGGAGCGACCATGAAGCAGGTGTGGGTGAAGCGCGCGGCCTGTTCGGCGACGGCTTTGGCTACTGCCTGATTCGAGGCGCCAATGGTCGTGACGGCGATGCCGGAGCCCAGGTCGATGAGCTGGTTGCCATCGACATCGACAATGATGCCGCCATCAACCTCGGCCGCGTACACAGGCAGGCTGGAAGCTACACCGGCAGCAACTGCCTTGGCTCGGCGTGCGGCCAGTTCCTGCGACTTCGGGCCGGGGAACGGACCATTGATCTTGCGCTTCTGGTCAATGCGGTAGGTAACGTCCATGTGCTTGTCCTTCCAGAACTTATGAGTGAGCTCTCTGGCCCAGTTTTCTCTATAACTAGAGAGTATTCTCCTGAGCTCCAAGCCACTACGCGGATCGGCACAACACATTTCGTGTCGCATAGTGCATCTGCACAGGAAAAGGCCTCTTC